>Ga0172369_10001339_pt1 | contig 35486 bp, 28 predicted proteins | sample LakKiv25m_FD_114539 | JGI IMG/M metagenome (GOLD analysis project Ga0172369, IMG submission 114539) | Freshwater microbial communities from Kabuno Bay, South-Kivu, Congo - kab_022012_11.25m | ecosystem: Environmental > Aquatic > Freshwater > Lake | place: Democratic Republic of the Congo... | reverse complement strand
TCCCGGTTTTTTCTGAACTAGCCAAGAGTCTTTCACTCCTTGTTCCAATTGAGACAAAATTGCTGATGGCTTCTTTCCTATCATCAGTTCAGTAAGCCAGTCTATAGAAACGTCTCCTTCAAAGAGAGAGCAGAGCATTAAGACGCGTTGGTAATCGTCAGTGGCGTGGTATAATGATGTTGTGTGCATGGGATTGCCTTATTTTGTGAGCGTATCGTTTGCGTTTGATTCTGTCAAGCAGTGATGCACAACATGTGGATTGGCAGAAGCAGAATATTGCGCATTATAAAAACAAGAAAGTCGGCGTAGTTCAACCGCAACAGTCCTTGAACAGCTTGCCAGTTCATACTGATCAACAGATTGTTGAACACTTCTACCAGTTCAGTATTACCCGAATTCTCAGCCTGGATATCTCTAGTCAGTCGGCTTAACCCGCCTTGATCTCTAGATCTTTAGTTTTTATTTGTCCGATTAATGTTCTTTAAAGTGTAAGGCATCGTTTTTGCATCACCTAAAGAATGCTAGACACTGTTCCAAGCATTCAACCAATATGCGAGATCAATCTCGCTCATTAGATCCAGGACGAGACGGAGAAAGGTGAGCACATGGCTTCTAAGCAGTATGACGTCATAATAATTGGATCAGGGATCGGAGGCGTGGGCGCTGCCACGCTGCTGGCGAAAAAATTTGGTAAGAGCGTGATCGTTTTGGAGAAGGCTCCTCATATCGGAGGCAGAGTAGCTTCCTATACCGGCAAGGGGGACAAGGTAACGATCGACGGATTGGAACTTGATTCCAAAGGTTTTAGGAAATCTCTGGCCGATTCCCGTTGTTGGGTATCGTATTGTGAACCTGACCTAAACACAATGTTTCAGAAAGGCTTGCTTGACGGGTACACCTTTGAAAATGGCGGTCATGGACTGTTTTGGGGGAATAAGTCACGATGTCGATTGTTACTGGATTATCTGGAGAGCCCTGTGGATATGCCCGTCAACAAGGGATTAGGTTTTGTGGATTGCCGAACAAACAAAATATATCAGGTGTCTCCTCGTACGCCTTACCAATGGCAGACTGAACCGGGGTACAAAGCGACAATCGCTGCCTTGCGACAGATGGGGTCTATTACTCTGGAAGAATGTGCAGCCGCGATGGAGATAGATGTGCAGACGTGGCTTGAAGAGAGAGGTCTGACCGAAAACGAGGAAGCGTATGATTACATCAAAGTAGTCATGGCCTGTCAGAACGCGATGGCTGAACCTCGCATGGCGCCGGCCGGCGATTTTTTGGGTTATATGGCCATGGCCCGCAGCATTGGGATGAATTTGCACTCGGGTTCGGTCGCCACAGTTGCGGAGCCTGGATGCATGGCCATACCGCTCGCCATGGAAAAACAACTAGTGGCTGCGGGCGGGCAAATTCTTCGAAGCACGCCTGTGGAGGATGTATTGATCGAGGATGGAAGGGTGCGAGGTGTAACTGTCCGCTCAAAACATGGCGAATACGAACTTATGGAGGCTGATACTATAGTCTGCAACATCCCGCCGAAGCACATTCTTGGCGTGCTGCACCCGAGGCATTTCCCTCAAGAGTGGGTGGATCTCCTTCAAACCAAATTTTGGTCCCCTGGCTTACTTTCAGCCCTCATAGGTTTGAAACACAATGTCTGGGAGGAGTTTGGTGTAGATGAGAGAAGCTTCATTTGGATGCCTGGTATTATCAAACACGAAGGATACATCGGCGCGGTGGACATGGTAATGTGGAGTATGGCGTCGTGCGCAAAAAGAGCGCCTGAAGGCAAACGAGACTTCCTTTTTTCTACCGCACTCACCGACAAGGAAATGCGGAATCCTCAGAAGGTGATGAGGGTGATCAATTACTGTATGGATTGGTTCAAGAAAACCTTCAAAGGGTGGAAGGATAACGTCGAGTTCGTCCTTTGGACTCCGTCTGACGAGGCCTACGGGAATTGGAGACCTGTCGGTGAAAAGCGACCACCGATTAAGAGTCCTTATATTGAGGGGCTGTATTTCGTGGGCGATCAATATGGTGAGCGCATGTGGGGTGGAGGAGTTGACGGAGCGTCACTCTGCGCCCTCATGTGTGTGGATACCATAATGGGGACCAACCTGGAGGAAGAAGTCCTACCGTTCTATCATCGCGGCATCCCTGCCATGAAAACGAACTGGTAGTTAGTAGCATTCGAGGACCATTATCAACATAACGACTCAATAACTGGTGGCCTGTCTTTTCAGACGAAGAGGCACGTCAGTCGCAGCGGCTACGCTTTCGCGAGGCGTCAAATTGAAATATCGAGCGCCTCAATAGAATCGTGGTCGCGCTGTCCGAAGGAACTGCAATAAGGAGACGAGCATGGGTTTATTAACTGCTGAGCAATACAAAGAGAAACTGAATGACGGTAGGGTAGTGTACTACAAGGGAGAGCGTGTTGAGAATGTGGCGACTGACCCGAACTTAAAAGCCTGCGTCAATACAATGGCCGTAGATTACGAGATGGCTCATGATCCAAAATACCGAGACCTAGCCCTCGTGAACGATCCCGAGTTGGGTGGCCTCGTAAGCCGCTATTACTACAAACCGCAGACGGCGGACGACCTGCTTAAGGCCTATGAGCTGATCGTGACATCCACTGCCATTTCGGACGGTTACATTCCACTGGCCCACGACATCGGAGCCGACGCCCTCAACGCCATAAGCATTACGGCAAACATAATGGGCAACCAGGACTACATAGATCGTATCGAAGCCTTTCGCCGCTATCTGAAAAAGGAAGACGTGGCCTGTTGTGCAGCGGTGACCTGCGTCAAAGGCGATCGCTTGCTCCGGCCTTCTGACCCTGGTCAATCGCATCCCGATTATTACTTGCGCGTCGTGGATAAGAATTCGAAAGGCATTGTGGTCAGAGGAGCAAAAGTGCATATCACCGGGGCCGCATATTGTCATGAAATCATTGCGATCCCGTGCCGGCAAATGACAGAAGCTGACGGAGACTACGCCGTCGCGTTTGCCATCCCTCCAAACACAAAGGGGATAACACAGGTCTGTAGGCCCTTTAGAGCTTCCTTGAGTCCTCTTGAATTCCCCAACGATCGACCCATGAGGATGCATACTGACTCGCTGATCATTTTTAATGATGTTCTTGTTCCATGGGAAAGGGTATTTCTGTGCGGGGAATGGAAGTTTGCGGCTACCATGGTCTATAACTTCGCTTTGCTGCACAGAAGGACAGGTTGTGCGTATCGCGTACCCATGTCCGAACATCTTCTTGGGATTGCCGCTGCCATTGCAGAGTACAACGGCATCTCAAAGGCGCCTCATGTTCGAGAGAAAATAACCGATCTGGTCATTTATCTCGAAACACTTAAATCGCTTTCTAAGGCTGCATGCTTAGATTACGTTATGCACGGCGACATGGCAGTGCCAAACCCTGTTACTACCAACATCGCGAAGTACCATTTCGCCCATAATTATCATGACGTAGTCAAGGTTATTCAGGACCTAGCAGGCGGGCTTCTCGTCACAGCCCCCACGTACAAAGATTTTCAGCGACCAGAATTGCACGACTTTATCGACAAATATCTCGGAGGAAAAAAGGGAGTCCGTACTGAAAACAGACTGAGGATGTTCGACCTGGTTCGACGTTTGACAAGTGCTGATCTTGAAACGATTTGTCTGCATGGAGAGGGATCTCCCATGGCCGAACGCATGACCATCTTTATGGAAGGCCAAAAAGTCATCTCTCAGTGTAAAGCGCTCGTCGAGGAAATGGCTGGCATCAAGAAATAGGACACTAGGTTTTGCCCTAGGAATAATTGGAGGAAACAAATGGACTGTTCATTCTTATCCATGGCAGGCAAGGTCGCTCTGATTACAGGGGCCAGTAGAGGGATAGGAAAAGCTGTTGCCCTGGGCTTTGCGGACGCAGGGGCAGACATCGCCATATCGAGTCGAAAGCAGACTGACTTGGACAAAGTCGCCGACGAAATTCGGGGTCTAGGAGTAAAATGCCTCGCAGTATCTGCCCATGCCCGTTATACCCTGGACTTGAAAAATCTCGTAGAACAAGTCGTCAAGGAGTTCGGGAGAATAGACATTCTAGTAAACAATGCTGCGACCAATCCCGCCATGGGGCCGCTGATCGACACAGAAGAAAAGATTTACGATCACATCATGGAGACGAACTTGAAAGGCTATTTTATCTTGAGCCAACTTGTGGGTCGGATAATGCGAGAACAGAAACAGGGTGTGATCATAAACATATCTTCAGCCGGAGGCGTAAGTCCTGCTGAAGGATTGGGCCCATATTGCATAAGCAAAGCGGGCATAAACATGTTGACCAAAGCCATGGCGCTGGAAATGGGACCATACAATGTCAGGGTAAATGCCATAGCCCCTCGCATTGTAAAGACTGATTTTAGCAAGGCGCTGTGGACAAATGAGAAGCTAATGGAGCGGGAGTTCAAATTCACCCCATTGAAATGGGTCGCTAGTCCGGAAGAGATAGCCCAAACAGCCCTATATCTAGCTTCAAGCGCAGCCAATTACATGACTGGCCATATCGTGGTCATCAACGGGGGGGCTTTCTTTTAGCACGGCAACACATGTATAGCTCAAGCGTGAAAATCACTCGGCTTGACAAAGACCCCGCGTCCTTTATGGGGCAACGGAGATGCTCAAAGTAACCAACTTAGAAACTGTATATAGCGATATTATTCAGGCTGTTAGGGGAATCTCCTTTGAAGTCCCGACGGGAACCATCGTTACCCTTCTGGGCGCAAATGGGGCTGGAAAGACAACAGTTATTAACGCTATTTCGGGATTTCGGGAGAGTTTAGACCTCAAGATTGAGGACGGAACAATAGAATTTGAGGGTTCCATCATCAATAATGAAAAACCTCATGGCGTCGTTGCCAGAGGAGTCGTGCAAGTACCTGAAGGTAGAAAGGTTTTTGCGGGGCTCGCCGTTGATGAAAACCTCCTTGTGGGATCTTACAGAATAAGAGATCGCAGTAAATATTCCCGAATGCGGGAAATGGTGTACGAGTATTTCCCCGCTTTAGCGTCTCGCCGTCAACAACAGGCTGGGTACCTCAGCGGCGGCGAGCAACAAATGCTTGCCATTGGTAGGGCGCTCTTAGCAGAGCCGCGTCTCATTATGATGGACGAGCCATCCTTGGGACTAGGGCCTATCGTAGTAGGTGAAATTTTTGACATAATTCGGAGAATCAACGCTGAGCAGGGCGTTTCTCTGCTGCTTGTGGAACAGAATGCGAACATTGCTCTATCGGTTGCCTCCTATGGATACATACTCGAGAATGGCCGAATAGTTATGGAAGGCCCAAGCGAGAGGCTGCTGGGCGATAAGGACATCAGGGAATTTTATTTAGGACTTACGGATGTTGGGAAAAAGAAGAGCTTTAGAGAGGTGAAACACTACAAACGTAGGAAAAGATGGCTGTCTTAGATGACAATCCTGAATATCATCTCGAGGTGGACAATCTCACCATAGGATTTGGAGGGCTTGTTGCGCTGCAGGACCTATCCCTCAAAGTACGTCAGGGGGAAATGTATTCGATCATAGGCCCGAACGGCGCTGGGAAAACAACCCTGTTCAATTGCATAAGCGGTATCTACCGACCCCGGAAGGGAAGCATCCGTTTCCGAGGGAGAGAACTGGTGGGCCTGAAGCCTCATAAGATTTCCCAATCAGGTATAGCCAGAGCTTTTCAAAACATTGCTCTCTTTCAGGGCATGACGGTATTGGAAAACCTGATGGCGGCCAGGGCGCACATACAAAGATATGGCCTGCTATCGGCCATGGTCTTTCTTGGCCGGTGCATCAATGAAGAGGTTCTTAGTCGTGACAGGGTCGAAGATATTATAGAACTCCTCGACCTCCAGCGGACGCGAAATGTTCCAGTTAGTGCTCTACCGTACGGATTGCAGAAAAGGGTGGAGCTGGGAAGGGCCCTCGCCATGGATCCGGAGATCATCCTCGTGGATGAACCTGTCAGCGGGATGAATTTGGAGGAGCGAGAAGATATGGCTCGCTACCTCTTAGATATTCATGAGACCATGCGGCTGACCGTCATGATCATTGAACACGATATGGGTCTGGTCATGGATCTTTCAGACACGGTGACGGTGTTAAACTTCGGTGTCAAGATAGCAGAGGGAAATCCCGCAGAAATATACTCAAATCCTGAAGTCATTACGGCATACCTGGGACAAGCCTGAAACCGATTGCCTCCTATGCCGTAGGTCGTCTCTTATGAAGGCTGACAACGCGAAAACCAGTAATACCACTTTGCCCAAGCTCCTCTTGCGAAATGCGACTTCATCCAAACATCGCGTTGCTATGAGGACTAAATACAAAGGCATTTGGCAAGAGATATCTTGGGAGTCCTATGCCAATAACGTGGCCCAGTTTTGTTGCGGCCTTATAGAGCTAGGCATGAAGAGGGGCGACCACGCCTCTATACTCGGTGAGAACTCCCCGGAATGGGTATTTTCAGACCTTGCTATCCAGAGTTTGGGAGGCGTGTCCGTGGGCGTGTACCCGACCAACTCTGCCGAACAAGTGCACTATATACTTGATCATTCCAGATCAAAGGTAGTCATAGTCAAGGATCAAGAACAAGCTGACAAAGTGCTGGCTGTCAAAGCGGGCCTTCCAGAGCTCAAGGCCATAGTGGTCATCGACATGAAGGGGCTAGCCCGCTACGACGATCCACTCCTAATATCCTATAAGGATGTGGGCAAAAAAGGCGCAGAAATATTGGAGCGAAATCCGGGGATTTTTGTTGATGCCGTGGGCTCAACTCAGCCGGATGAAGTGGCATTTATCGTCTACACCTCGGGCACGACAGGTCCTCCCAAAGGCGCCATGATTTCTCATCGCAATATCATCCACCAGGTCATTTCTACGCTTCAACCGGTACTGCATTTTACCGACAAAGACTCGCTGTTGTCATATTTGCCCCTTTGCCACATCTTCGAGAGAAATCTTTCCATGGCCATGCCGCTTGTGTTCGGGTACGTAGTCAATTTTGCAGAGTCCATAGATACTGTGCAGGAAAATATTCGTGAGATATCGCCGACTTTTTTTGCCGCGGTGCCTCGAATTCTGGAAAAACTGCACTCCTCCGTCCAAATCAAACTGCAAAACAGTACGCGCCTAAAAAGATTTGGATTTCGATTCGGCGAATGGGTGGGGCAGAAAACCGTTCCATACAATATGAAGCGAACTGCTATTCCTGTGCGGTTGCGTCCGCTGTACGGCCTGGCGTACCTCGTCAGCTTCAGGCCTGTAAGAGAAAAACTAGGACTATTGAGGTGCAGGTGTATCATGAGCGGCGGCGCACCTATCGCGCCGGAAGTTCTAGCCTTCTTTAGGCAACTCGGTATTACAACTGTTGAAATGTATGGACTGACGGAAACCAGTGGAGGATGCACAGGACCTCTCGGGGAAATCAAACATGGCTCCGTAGGACAACCCTCCCCCGGTCTGGAATTCAGACTTTATGAAGACGGAGAAATCCTCTTCAAAGGGGACTCCGTTTTTGAGGGATACTACCGCGACGATGCCGCGACGGCAGAGATTCTCCGTGATGGCTGGCTGCATACCGGCGACGTGGGCAAACTAGATGATGACGGACATCTCTACATTGTGGACCGGAAAAAGGACATTATCATTACGTCCGGGGGTAAGAACATATCCCCGTCGGAGATCGAGAACAAACTGAAGTGCAGCCCATACATCAAGGAAGCTATCATCGTTGGCGATGGCAGAAAATTTGTCACATCGTTGATCCAGATTGACTACGACAACGTAGGAAATTGGGCGCAAAACAACAAAATACCGTTCACCACGTACAGGAGTTTAGCCACAAATCAGATTATTCACCGGCTCATAGAAGATGAAGTTCGGGCTGTGAATGCAGAACTGGCCCAGGTGGAAAAAGTAAAAAAAATCAAAATACTTGAAAAAGAGTTGGATCAGGACGACGAAGAGTTGACCGCCACACAGAAGGTCAAGAGAAAGGTCATTTCAAAAAGGTTCCAGAAGGAAATCGAGGAAATGTATGGCTCAGGCTGAGAGCAGACAACTTTTTCAATAGGATTCCTCATACATGAAACTGCTTGAGATATTGCTTAACGGACTTTCCATGGGTGCCATATACGCTCTCCTAGCCGTGGGATTTGTACTCGTATTTAAGTCCACAGGCATCCTGAATTTCGCTCAGGGCGAGCTGGCTATGATAGGGGCCTTCCTTTGTTTCAGCTTTGTCATGACGTATGGAATGCCTTATCTGGGCGGGTTTGTATTGTCTTTGTTCTTAGGAGCATTGATAGGCGCCTTAATCGAGGTAGTCTTTTTCACGAGAATGGTAGGAAAACCTCTCTTTGCGTCGATTATGGTAACAGTGGGTCTAGCTGGGGTGATTTCCAGCATCGCGGGGTTTATCTGGGGTCACGACGTTTATTCCATAGCCTCACCTTTTACCAACAAGCATCTTGGAATAGCCGGATTCACGATCTCCTCTGGTGTTGCCTATACAATACTTACTTCCATAGTCCTGCTCATAGCATTGCTGATATTTTTCAACCGCTCGCTGCATGGTGTGGCGATGAGGGCGGCTGCAGAAGATCCTGACACCGCCGGTCTCATGGGTATAAACGTTAACCAAACGCAGATGATAGCCTGGGCCATGGGGTCCTCTGTGGCAGCGGTTGCTGGAATATTTCTAGCCGAGCAAAGCTTTGTGCGGATTTCGATGAGCCATTACGGGATTCAAGCCATGGCAGCAGCAATTCTTGGCGGCATGGACAGCGTTAAGGGCGCAATAATCGGCGGCGCTATGCTTGGCATCGTGGAAGGCCTTGCGGCAAACTATTTGAGCGGCTTGGCATTTCAGGGGTTTCATTTTGGGGACGTCAAAGAAGTGGCCGCATTCGCAATTATGATCATCATCTTGATGATTAGACCTCGCGGCATATTTGGCAAAGAAAAAGTCGAAAGAGTGTGACAAAAAAGGAATGGCCCAAGAAATATACACCACTTACGCTGACGAGCTAGTTCTTCTGCCTAATGCGTGGGTTAGGGTTTGGTTGGCGTTGCTTGTAGTGATATTGGTGTGCTGTCCTTACTTTCTATCAGAATATCAGTTGAGTATCCTCAACGAAATGTGCATTGCCGTCATCGGCGCAATAGGCTTGAACTTGCTAATTGGATTCACCGGCCAGATTTCTCTCGGGCACGCTGCGTTTCTTGCGATAGGCGCATATTCCACTGCTTTGCTGACTGGACAATTCCAAGTACCTTTCTTAATCTCTCTACCTCTCTCTGGCTTCATTGCAGCTATTCTTGGCATGATCGTTGGCATTCCTGCGTTAAGACTCAAGGGCCTGTATCTGGCGTTGGGGACCCTGGCTTTCGGCTTTATTGTTGAATACGTCCTCTTCCATTGGGATGTGACCAAGGGCGATCTTGGTATGTCCGTCAAACATATCCAGTTAGGAAGTTATACAATAAAGACCGAGGCTCAGTATTTCTATTTTCTTTCAGTCATAAGCGCTCTGTGTGTCCTCTGCTCCAAAAATATCATTCGGAGCAAGATTGGGCGAAGTTTCAAGGCTATACGGGATCGTGACATCGCCGCGGAGGCAATGGGCATACCGTTGGCTAAGTACAAAATCATGGCCTTTGGACTGAGCTCCTTCTATGCTGGCCTCGCAGGGTGTCTATTCGCCCATTACCAGCGGTGGATCGTACCCGGTAGCTTCGACATTTCCGTCTCGATAGCCTTCATCGCCATGATAGTATTGGGCGGGATGGGAACGATTCTAGGTTCAGTTTTGGGAGCGGTCTTCATAACAGGGATTCCTCACCTCATCGTTTACGTCACCGACTCTTTGAAAGACACCTATCCATCTTTGACGGGTTTGATCGTTGACTTTAAGCTTGGAATCTTCAGCTTGATAGTCGTGTTGGCTTTGTTGTTCGAGCCCTACGGGCTTGTAGGCATATACAAGAGGGTAAAGACGTATTGGGTAACGTGGCCATTCAGGTACTAGGTCTCAGGAGGAAGACTTAGACGCCTGAAAGCTGCAAACAGTACAAGCGGGACTTACCATCTCGGAACAGGGTTTCTTGATTACAACTCGTGTTCAAAAAGGAGGAGACGCATGAAGCGATGGATCATTTACTTGTGCATTGCCATGTTAGCAGCTCTTGTTGGACCAGGAGCGTCATTGGCAAAGGATGTTCGGGGAGTCACCGACAATGAAATAAAGATCGCGTGCCTTGTAGATTTCACCGGTCCTGGGAAGTACGCGGGTCCCCCCATCTCGGATGCATTCAAGGATTACTGCGCCTGGGTAAACGATACGGGCGGCATTCATGGGCGCAAAGTCAATATCATTATTGAGGACAACGGTATTCTTCCCAATACCACGTTGAATGCTGCGAAAAAAGTTATCCTAAAGGACGGCATTTTTGCAATAGCTTTTAATCTGGGTACTGCCGGATCCAGCGCCATTCTTCCTTTGTGCGAAGAAAACCAAGTTGTATTAATGCCCCATGGCGCTAACAAAGTGTTTTACGATCCGGGTAACAAATGGGTTTTTGTTCCCCATACTGTGCAATACAGTATGGCGTGCCGAGCCGTGGAATACGTGTTGGCAAAAAATCCCAAGGCGCGCATTGGGATGATTTACCAGGACGACGGTTTCGGCAAAGAGGGGCTCGAGGGGGCTAAGGCGGCGGCTAAATTCATGAAGAGTGAGATAGTGAAAGAGGCGCCTTACAAGATGGGTACGGTGGATTTCTCGCCCCACATGAGCGCTATGAAGGAGGCTAAAGTTGACTACATAATTCTTTGGACTTATCTGCCTCAATCTGCCGCCGTGATAAAAGAAAAAGTTAAAATGGGATGGGACGTAGGGCTGATCTCAAACAATACTACAGGAGTGCCTCAGCTTTTCGATCTTGTGGGGGACAATGCGGAAGGGTATCTCCTCGTCACCCCCTATGTACCTGTGACTACGGACGTCCCGGGCACCAAGCTGGCCAAAGAAATAAACAAGAAATACGGAAATTTTGAAAAGGCGCTCGGGAACCCTAAATATCAAGATTACTTATATCTTGCAGCTTGGGGATACATGGCGGCAACTGTAGAAGGGCTCCGAAACGCGGGAAGAGACTTGACCCCGGATTCATTTGTAAAGGGTCTGGAGAGTATCAACAACTTCGATATGGGGGGGATGTGCCCGAACATCACCTTTGGGCCCAAACGCCATGTAAGTAGCTTTTCGAGCCTTATTCTTGCTGCAAATGCCAAGGACAAGAAGTTTGTCGTCGTTGATCCGATAAAAGAGCCAAAGACTCCACAGCAGTAATAGTCAGGAAGACCGGCGGGGACTATCGCGAGGCTAGCGATAGTCCCGGTCAAGAGACTTCTCAGATGAACAAGATATGCACAGCGTTTACGAAGATGATCGGGATCCGATACCCGATTATCGGGGCTCCTATGTTCCTTATATCTTACGAGGAACTTGTGGTAGCCGTGTCACAAGCGGGCGGTTTGGGAACATTTCCACTTCCAAACTTCCGCTCGGTGGAAGAGCTTGCCGCCTCGCTGAAACGCATAAGACAGCAGACGGAGAACCCTATAGGAGTAAACATCCATCTTTCTGGAAAGTTTGAGTGGCAGGAACAGCTCAAGCTATGCCTAGATGCAGGCGTAATGTTTTTTCTCACGTCACTGGGTGATCCTCGCCTGATCCTCGACGATGTTCACCGGAACGGCGGAAAAGTTTTCGCGGACGTTATCTCACTCGAACACGGTGTGAAGGCCCAGGACAAAGGGGTGGACGGGGTGGTGGCTGTCGCGTCGGACGCCGGCGGTCACGCTGGTACAGCCCCCACCATCGTTCTCGTACCTTATTTGAAAGCGCGTCTTGGAATACCCGTTGTAGCGGCCGGCGGCGTCAGCACTGGGGCGCAGATGGCCGCTGCTATTGCTCTTGGGGCGTCCGCTACAGTTGTAGGAACACGGTTAATAGCAACCCACGAGTCTCGGGCATCCCATGCATACAAGGAAGCGGTGGTATCGGCCGGCCCTGATGACATTGTTTGCACAGATAGAATTACGGGCAACCGAGCAAACTGGTTGGCCAAGAGTATAGAAAAATTTGAAAAGCGACCGGAAATCGGTTCGAAGAAATGGTTGGAGTTATGGAGCGCGGGCAAGAGTGTGGCTCAGACAGACTCAATATGTCCCGCCGCCTCTGTAATTGCTGCCATGGTTAAGGAATATTCGGAGGTATGCGCATCGTTGGGCCGTACCATTCGATGAAGCGCCGTCTTATTCATATACCTAGCACGGCCTAAGTCGCCTAGGCAAGGAGGCTTTTATGGATTTTTCGTTCACCGAAGAGCAAATGATGCTCCGAGACACGGTTCGGAGATTTGTAGAAAAAGAGATCACTAGCGAAGTCGCCCGGGAAATAGACGAAAACGACCGCTTTCCCCATGAATTGCTCCAAAAACTCTGCAATCTCGGCTTCATGGGGATCAATGTCCCTGAGGAATACGGCGGACAAGGCGCAGATGTTATCGACGAGATGATCTTTTTTGAGGAGATCGCGAAAAAAATGCCGGTCTTAGCCTGGGCTGCTGGAAACATTATCCTGTACGGAAATTCCATTATCAAAACTAACGGAAATGAAGAGCAAAAGAGACAGTATTTGCCGAGGCTTGTGAATGGGGAACTGAAGTTTGCTTTCGCGCTTACTGAACCCAATGCAGGTTCGGATGCTTCTAACATAAGGACCCGTGCAGTGTACAAAGACGGTTACTGGGTCATCAACGGCAGCAAAATGTTTATTACGGGCGCAGGGGTCAGCGACATCATTGTTACCAATACACGAACAGCGGAATCCCGCACCAAAGGCATTACTGCATTTTTGGTGGACAGCAAATCCAAAGGCTATTCAGCCAAGCCTATCAGAAATCTGGGGCATAAAGGATCAAACACCTGTGAAGTTTATTATGACGACGTGAAAGTGCTTCCCAAAGATATTCTCGGGGGTGAGGAATGTTTGAACCAGGGTTGGTATCAGATGATGAGGCTGCTCAACTCAGAGCGTCTGGTACTCTCGGCTTGCGCTCTGGGCATTGGGCAGGCAGCCTTTGAGTATGCTCTGAATTACGCCAAACAGCGAGAGCAGTTTGGTCAACCCATAGGGAAATTTCAGGTTATCGAGCACAGACTGGTAGAAATGGCCACTGAGTTGGAAGCAGCACGGCAACTGGCATACTACGCGGCATGGAGAGAAACACAGCACATGGAATGCGTAAAAGAAACGTCCATGGCCAAGTATTTCTGCGCCGAAACAGCAAAGAAAATTTGTCTTTATGGAGTCCAAATATTGGGCGGCTATGGCTACACGATGGAATACGACGCCCAGCGTTTTCTCCGTGATGTCCTTATCCTCTCAATCGGAGGGGGTACAACGGAAATACAGAAGAATATCATCGGTAAGCAGCTAGGACTGTAACTGGCCGAGCGGTCTCATGGACGACCACATTCAGTCAATGGGAGAAGCCAATGAGCAATTTAAGGGGTAAATTCGCCATAATAGGTACAGGGGAAGTTCCCACGGGTAGGTTTCCTGAAAAGGCAGCGATATACCATGCGATAGAATCAGCTAGAAGAGCTATTGAGGATGCTGGCATAAGGAAAGAAGACATCGACTTCGTAATGCCCACGGCCTCTCTTTACAATCCGGCCTTCAATACCGAGTTGGTCACCTGCAGAGTTATCGAAGAGTTGGGGCTGAAGAATGCGCGAACCAATTGCCAGATATTCTCCGGTGGATCAAGTGGGAGCTGTTTTATAAAACTCGGAGGCAGTCTCATAGCGGCGGGTGTAGCAACCTGCGTCCTTTGCGTCCACGCAGATCGATTAGGAACTGGAGTTACCGCACAGGGTGGCATCGATTTGTTTTCCACTGCAGGGATTTCTCCGGAATGGGAAGTCCCCTATGGCCAGCATTATTCTTCCATTGCCGCGCTGGCCACAACGCGCTATCAGCATGAAACAGGATGTACTGACGAACAACTGGCAGCGGTATGCGTATCGAACCGAAGATGGGCCGAACTAAACCCCAATGCATACTTCAGAAAGCCTTTGACCATTGATGAGGTTCTCTCATCTAAAGTGCTATCTACTCCTCTTCGCGCCAAGGAGTCGAATATGCTTTTTGATGGAGGCTCGGCTCTTATCCTTAGCGCCGCTGATCGAGCAAGAGATCTTTGCGAGAAACCGGTGTACTTCCTCGGCGAGGGGTCTAGAGTGACTCATTATGTATTTTCTCAGGAGCCGGATGTCACGAGATACGGATGGCGAGGGGCCGCTAAGGATGCCTTCACAGAGGCGGGGCTTACCCCGCAGGATATAGACGTAGCCGAAATATATGATTCCTACCCTATTTTTCAGATCATAGCCTTTGAAGAGGTTGGGTTTTGCAAACGGGGCGAGGCGGGGGCCATGCATCTCAGTGGAGACACATGGCCTGGAGGCAAGATCCCGACCACTACGAACGGGGGAATGCTCTCTCAGGGCCACACAGGGGCAGGTGGAGGCGTAGCACTCCTGGTCGAGGCAGCGCGACAACTAATGGGTAAGGCAGGCGAAAGGCAGGTTCCTGGTGCACGGTTTGCTTTAGAAACCGGGACCGGCGGGACCTACATGGATGCTCATGTCTCAATACTAGGAACTGAAATATTTTGAGGGAGGGAGGTCTAGTCATGGTAAACCCAACAAAACCACTGCCCGTTGTCAACGAATGGGCGCGTCCATTTTGGGACGGAGCACGCGAACACAAGTTATTGCTACAAAGATGCAGCGACTGCGGTAAGTACGTTTTCTACCCACGGATGTGTTGTCCAGAGTGCTTTTCCTCGAATTTAGAATGGGTCGAGAGTTCCGGTCGGGGCGTTGTTTACTCGTTCACCGTTGTCGAGACTAATGCGCCTTCCGCTTTTTTGCAGGACGTTCCCTATGTCGTCGCCATTGTAAGGCTTGAAGAGGGCGTGCAAATGCTCTCCAACATAGTCGATTGGGATTCCACCACGCTAAAGTGCGACATGCCTGTGACCGTCACATTTGAAAAACTCAACGAAGAATTCACATTGCCAAAATTCAAACCCATATGAGAGCTCAGCCTCATAGAAACTTTTGCAAGGATAGAGAATACGCATGACAATGGAACACAGCAAGTACGGAGATGATTTTCAACTTGGTGATGTATATACCACGGCTTCCATAACAATCACCGAAACGCACGTCGTCAACTGGGCAGGACTAACAATGGATTTCTATCCCCTGCACGTTGACAAGGAGTATGCGGCCCGGACCGAATTCGGAGAAAGGCTGGTGCACGGTCCTTTGGTGTTCGCCCTGGCTGTGGGATTAGTCAGCAGCGCCGGTTTTGCTGGAGATGCAGCCGTGGCTTGGTTGGGAGCAAACAACATGAAGATGCTGGCTCCGGTAAAGATTGGAGATACGATCACTGTGCTTGTCGAGGTCATTGAGAAGACGGCTACCCGTAAGCCTGAAAAAGGCATCCAAGTTTGGCGCTACACCGTCAAGAATCAGCGCCAAGAATCCGTGATGGTGTTTGACTACACCATGATGTTCCACATGCGGATATGACCGGGACCCGCTGCAACGACTCGAATAATGTTTGTAGGGAGTGGTATGTTGCCATGAAGAAACCTGATGATGTTTACGTTATTGGTTCATTCAGTACCCGTTTCAAACGCTGGCCTGAGAAAACTCTTGGGGATCTAACCCGTGAGGCTTTTCTCGGCGTTTTACGGGACGCGGGAATGCAAAGCGGAAAGGACATCCAATTTGTCTGGTTCTCGAATTGCTCCATGGGCATCCTTTGGGGTCAGGACTTAATTAGAGGCCACGTATGCATGGATCCCATCATTGAGGAAGGCCTCTTGCCTGAACGAACGCCGATTATCAACGTCGAGGGCGCATGCGCTAGTGCGTCCATGGCATTCCATGGGGCTTGGAAGGACATATTGAGCGGACAATGCGACGTGTCGCTCGCTATCGGAGCTGACAAATTCTACCACGAAGACGTGTCACTCGCGATTTCAGCCTACGAACACGGCATCGACAGGAAAAATAAGGATCGCCTGGTGAAAGAATATAACCAAGTCGCGACCGAATGTGGACGCGATTTTGTTCTCGGAACAGACCACACAATATTCATGGACACTTATGCTATGCAAGCATGCTGGCATATGTGGAAATGGGGGACTACTCAAGGGCAAATTGCAATTGCCGCCTCCAAAAACCATTACCATGGTTCGCTAAATCCATTAGCCCAATATCAATTCGAAGTACCTGTGGACAAGGTCCTTTCAGATTATATGGTGAGCTATCCCTTGACCAGGTCTATGTGCGCTCCAATCGGAGATGGCGCGGCCGCCGCAATACTCTGTTCGGCTGATTATTACAAGGACCTGCCTCCGGAAATAAGAAGACGGGCAGTTAAGGTAGCAGCAAATATATTGGTGTCGGGAAAACATAGGAACATTTCAGAGCCAAGTCTCAGCAAGTGTGCTGCCGACAGGGCTTACCGAATGGCCGACATAAACCCTGCTGAGGTTGATGTGGCCGAACTTCATGACGCCACGGCTTTTTGCGAAATATATCAGGTTGAGATGATGGGCTTCTGCCCTGTTGGGCAAGGCGGAAAGTTCATAGAGTCAGGCGCCACACGACTTGGAGGCTCCCTACCTGTCAATACTTCCGGCGGCTTGGTTTCCAAAGGCCATCCTGTGGGGGCTACGGGCTTGTCCATGATGAACGAAATCGTGATCCAGCTGCGGGACGAGGCTGATAAGAGGCAAGTGCAAGGTGCAAAAATGGGCCTTATCGAGAATGGCGGAGGGGTCGTCTCGACGGAGGAATTCGCATGCGGCGTGACGATTCTCCAAGCAGTTTGATCAACTGTAACAATTGATTCCTTAGAAAGGGGCGTATCCATGATAAGCCTTACCATAGGCGATCTTTATGATCGATGTGTTCAGTTTTACGGGGAGAGAAACGCTATCGTCGCGGGAACTCAGAGATACACTTACAAAGAAATGGGCCAGAATGCGTCGCGCATTGTGAGCGTTTTGCAAGAACTCGGCCTAAAAAAGGGCAACACCGTTGCATTTCTCATGGCCAATTGTCCGGAATACATATTCTGTGAATACGCGCTGGCAAAAGCAGGATGCATAAGAGTTCCTTTAGCAGTCTTGTTGAGTTCTAACGATCACATTTACATGATGAACCAGGCAGAATGCGTTGCCCTGATTTACCACGAGCGCATGACATCGAGGGTGCTGGACATGATTCCGTATCTCAAATCCGTAAAGTATTTCATCTGCATCGGGACAAACCCCAAGTCTGTGCCTAAAGGTCATCTCCACCTGCAAACCCTTATGCAAGAATGTCAAGAGGACCCCAAACCCGTATCAATAGAGACGGAGGATCTTGTCGGCATCTATTATACGGGTGGTACAACCGGCAAGCCCAAAGGTGTAATGCTTTCGCACAGGGCATGGGTTTACACCATCTTGATTGAGATGTTGGAATTCGGTTTTGGATGGGAAGAAACCTTTGCGTATGTCACACCTCTAACCCACGCGGGCGGGTGCCTCATGTTACCTGTGCTTCTGAGGAAAGGGAAATGCGTCATCCTTGATCATTTTGACCCTAAACTCCTCTTGGAGGCAATAGAAAGGGAAAAGATAACGGCGACGTTCCTCGTTCCAACCATGATCTATATCCTGCTCGACTACCCAGACCTAAAGAAATACGAGATCAGCAGCTTGCGAAACATCATCTACGGCGCCTCTGCTATAGCTCCAGAGAGGTTAAAACAAGCCATTAGCACCTTCGGACCGATCATGACCCAGCTCTTTGGACAAACCGAAGCTCCCATGTGCATTAGCGCCCTCTCCCGTGAAGAACATGTCGTCAGCGATCCTGATAGGGAAAAAATGATTTTCAGTTCAGCAGGAAGGCCGACATTTCACGCAGAGGTAAGGATCGTAGATGATAAAGGTAATCCGATGGCAACAGGGCAATCGGGAGAAGTGATCGTTAGATGCGCAAACATGATGCACGGCTATTTCAAGAATCCCAAAGCTACCGCCGAGACAATTGTTGATGGTTGGCTTCATACTGGCGACATCGCCAAACAGGACGAAGAGGGTTTTCTCTACATCGTGGATCGCAAAAAAGATATGATTATCAGCGGTGGCTTTAACATCTTTCCTAGGGAAATCGAAGATGTGCTATTTGAACACCCAGCAGTGAAAGGGGCTGCCGTAGTTGGGGTACCGCATGAGAAATGGGGAGAGGAAGTCAAAGCCATTGTGGTGCTTCATCAGGGTATGACGGCCACTGAAGAGGAAATGATCAAGTTCGTAAAAGAACGGAAGGGGAGCCTTTTAGCGCCCAAGACGGTGGAATTCTGGGATGAAATCCCCCTTACCAATTTGGGCAAGTTGGACAAGAAGGCTATCAGAGCGAAGTACTGGGAGGGTCGAGAACGGATGGTGTCCTGAGCGATGCCGTGGTGTGTGTTGGCTGACGGCAATAAGTAATTTATCTCGTGTGAATGCTTCCCAAAGCAGCCATATTCTTCAGTTTGCAGTTCTGTGAGAGCTGTGGGGAGCCTCCATGACCGGTGTACCCAATGGATAAGATGACAGCCATTTATGTTCATGAGATCGCCAAGGAAGTCAGATCCATTGGAGCGCGATACGAGTTTGATAAGGAAGCCTTTTTGGAAACAGAGGGCCGTTGGATACTCTACGCCGTGGGCAACGCTGTAGTGGACTCGTCTTGCTGTGGTTTCTGGGGATGTCGATACTGTCTTGTCGCCGGATCTGTGGTCCGGTTTAAGTTTGCCGTTGACGAACACGGAAACTCCTTGTCCGAAGTTACGCCCATCACTGATCTCGCCGAAAGGCAACAGGTGGTAGAGGTATTGAAACGCAAAGAAGGGGCGAGTCAGGTCATTTTCTTATGAGGACTCGTGAGGAGTCTCGAAGTTGGTCCCAAGTCTATTTATCGGTTCTCAAGAGTAAGGGCGAATTGGGCGTGGGTTCCCTGCGGGATTGATGTGAGCTGAGATTGCCTTGTTGCCTTCTGCTACTCGAAATCACGTGAGGACCATCTAGGTTATATTGCGAGCGAAGCGAGGCAATATGTGATTACTGTTGAAATGGCTATGGCAGGATGTTTTCAGCCCTGGGGGTTACCCAAGGGAATGAGGAGAAGCAATGAAAGAGAGAGACTTGTATCACGTGGATGAGTCAAAACCGTGGTTGCAGCCAGAAGCCGGCTGGCCCCCAGAAGTGCCTAAGAATTGCGACTTTCCCAAGATGACACTGTACCAAATGCTTGTTGAGGCGGAGAAAGAGTATTCGGGCCAAAATGCCATCTGGTTCCTGAACTCGTTTATGACCTACCGTGAACTTCTAGATCACGTTGATCGTTTTGCTGCCGGTCTCAATAAGATGGGTGTCCGAAAAGGCAATGTGGTTGCAATCGCTTTGCCTAGTTGTTTTCAGTACGTAATAGCCTATTACGCATGCGCCAAAATTGGAGCTATTGTGACGGGAGTCAACCCCACTTACAAGCCGGGAGAAGTCCTGCACGAACTAAGATTAACGCAGGCAAAGATCCTTATAATTCTTGACGCCCTTCATGATACGCTAATAGCCCCGATTGAACACGAATACACCATTGATACATTTATTTCCACAAACATTGCAGATTTGTTGAAGATCTCGGCGATAAAGAAATGGCTTGGGAAGAAGCTGAAAAAAATCCCTACCGGACCTACCCCTTCCAACTCCATTAGGTTTCTGGACCTCCTGAAAAACCCTCGTATAGACTTGAAGCATGACGTGGACCCGTCAGACACAGCAACTTACATCATGACCGGCGGGACCACAGGCATACCTAAGGCCGCAGTTTTATCTCATTTCAATTGCGTCTCAAATGCCATTCAGGTGAGTCTATGGGTTTGGATGAAAGAACCCGGAGCATTTATGATGGGTATATTGCCGCTCTTTCACTCCTTCGGGATGACGGCTGTTATGAACACAGCCATACACAGCGGGATGTGCATGATGTTGTTTCCTAGGCCGCCAGAAACAGAAGAACTGTTGAAGGCTATAATTGATTTTGCTCCAGATAATCAAACCTACTACCCGGGTGCGGAAGTGCTTTTTCAAAGGATAGCCGATTTCCCAAATATCTCAAAATATCCGGTGACACGGAAACTCAGGGGTTGCATTTCAGGCGCCGGCCCTCTGCACAGGAACGTCAAGGAGCGTTTCGAAAAAGCCACGGGCGCCATGCTTGTGGAGGGCTATGGTCTTTCTGAGGCGTCCCCAGTGGTTTCTGGCGGCGCCCTCGGGGCCATTCAGACCACAGGTACCATAGGACTACCTCTGCCAGGAATCGAATGGAAAATCATGGACATGGAGACTGGAGATCGAGAGCTGCTTCCCGGAGAAAGCGGAGAGCTAGTAATTACCGGGCCCACCGTTATGCAGGGTTACCTGAACAATCCCGCAGAAACCGCGGCAGCCGTGAGGAAGATTGATGGCAAGAGATGGCTCTATACGGGCGATATCGGTTACATGGATGAACATGGCAGAGTGATTCTAAATGACAGGAAAAAGCAACTCATCAAGGTAAAAGGGAATTCTGTTTTTCCTACAGAGATAGAACAACTTATGGGCATGCACGAATGCGTGCATGAAGTGGCCGTAGCAGGCCTTCCGGACGAGGAGACGGGCGAAGCTATTAAGGCCTGGGTGGTTCTCACTGACAAATACAAGGGAAAAATCACTGAGGGCGAGTTGCTCGCATGGTGCGGCGGCAACATGGCTAGATACAAGGTACCCAAGTACGTAGAATTCATAAACGAGATTCCAAAGACGCTTGTCGGTAAAGTAATGCGTCGAGAACTGAAGGAAAACGATCCTATATATAAATTGTATGTGAATCAAGAAACACCACATACTGAATAAACATCGTAATATTTTGGAGGACGCATGCCAGGTATAAAATCCTATGGAGTTTATTTCCCGTACTACCGTCTCAAACGGGCGGATGCTGGCTTATTCTGGGCCAGCTATCAGGTTCCAGGGGAGAAGGCGGTTGCCAATTTCGACGAGGACCCTTTGACTATGGCAGTTGAAGCCAGTCGGGCCTGTATCAAAGGTATGAATCCAAAAGAAATTGATGGGCTGTTTCTGGGTTCTACCACCATGCCATATGCTGAAAAACAGAATGCGGCCCTAGCGGCCACGGTCTTCGATCTTCCAGGAAACACCATGACGCTGGACGTGAGCGGTACACTGCGCTCGGGAACTAGCGCCGTAGGTTTGGCGATGAACTGCGTTAAGGCTGGATCTGCTAGCAAGGTCCTGGTATGTGCGTCGGATATGAGACTTGGCATGCCGAATGGTTCTCGCGAGGTGGAATTTGGTGATGGCGCAGCAGCATTATTGATTGGCGATGGTGAGGTGTTGGCCACAATTGATGAATCTTACGGCATATATAACGAACTGTATGATGTTTACAGGCCGGCAAGTGAAAGGTTTGTCAGGTCTTGGGAGGACAGGTTTGTAAGAGAAGTCGGTTACACCCGAGTTGTGCCTACTGCGGTGAAGCATGCATTGGCAGCATTCGGTCTCAAACCTGAGGACTTTGCAAGGGCTGTCTTTGCGGCCCCTAATCCCACGTACTTGGTCACAGCAGCAAAACTGGCAGGGTTCGACCCCAAGACCCAGGCGTCTGATCCATTATGGGGAGCTCTCGGAAATCTTGGTTCAGCCCATGCTCTGGCCCTATTGGCCGCAGCTTTAGATCAAAGCAAACCCGGGGACCGCCTTTTGTGGGTCAACTACGGGGATGGCTGCGACGTCATGGTTCTGACGGTCACCCAGGCAATAGAAGAATACAAACAGAAACAGACTGTGCTCCGAATGCTGAATGCTAAGGGTTATACAACGTATCAGAGATACCTTCGTTGGAGGGAACTCGTACATCCTGAGCCTCCGATGAGGCCGAAGACTGAACCGGCATCTGCTGCTGCGTTGTACCGAGATCGGCTGTCTGGATTAGCCTTGTACGGTTCAAAATGCAGAAACTGTGGGACGGTCCAGTACCCCATACAGAGAATTTGCATGGAATGCCGCACAAAAGATGATTACGACTTGCATCCCTTCGCAGACAAACATGGCAGAGTAACCACCTTTTCCCATGACAACCTCGCCGTATCCCTTGATCCACCAACCACTCTCGCTGCCGTGGATTTTGAGGGGGGCGGGAGGATGATGCTAGATGTAACAGATCGAGATGCCGCAATAGTATCTATTGGAATGCCCGTGGAAATGACATTTCGCAAGTTTCGCTCTACAGAGGGTGTTCAGGTCTATTGGTGGAAGTCGCGGCCTGTGAGGTAAACGTCCTCAGTCATTGTTGCATAGATTTATCGGAGGTCAACCAAGACAATGGAAACAATAAAAGATAAAGTAGCAATAGTCGGCATGGGTTGTACTAAATTCGGCGAAAATTGGGACAAGAGTTTCGATGACCTAGTTGTCGAGGCAGTCTATGAGGCGTACGAGGATGCAGGCATTAATCCTGCTGATATTCAAGCCGTTTGGATGGGGTCGTACTGGTCTAACATTCCGGCCCCCAGTCAACCCCTCGCCACAACCCTCAAACTTGATTACAAGCCCGTGACCCGGCTGGAAAACATGTGCGCCACAGCTTCTGACGCCTTCCGCAATGCGGCCTACGCTGTGGCATCTGGCGCATACGACATCGTGTTGGCCGTCGGTGCTGAAAAACTCAAGGATTCGGGTTACAGCGGGTTGCCTACGGATGACATAGCCATGGGCTTGGTCTCCACGGCGCCAAACACGTTTCGAAGCCGCAATTTTACTGCCCCAGGCCATTTTGCCATGATGGCCACAAGCTATTTCAACAAGTACGGATTGACTCCTGAAGAAGGCAGGGCGATGCTTGCAAAAATTATGGTCAAAAATCACCATAATGGGACGATGTCGCCAAAGGCCCATTTTCGGAGGGAAATCACTGTGGAACAGGTACTCAAGGCACCCATTATTGCGTGGCCTTTGGGACTGTTTGATTGCTGCGGAGTGAGCGATGGAGCGGCCGCTGCCATACTTGTGCGGAAAGACCTGGCAAAAAGCTTCAGGTCGGACCCCGTATTCGTCAAGGCCGTGCAAATCGCTGTGGGCCCATCAGAGGGCTATATGAACCCAAAGCATGACTGGACTTCTGTAAAAGAGACCTTCCGCGCCGCCCAAGAGGCCTATGAGCAGGCAGGCATCAAAAATCCGCGATCTGAAGTCAGCATGGCCGAGGTCCATGATTGCTTCTCTATCACTGAGGCGATCATATACGAAGACCTCCAGTTTTCGGAGAGGGGCAAATGCAGGGAAGATATCGAGGCAGGGACCTTCGAACTCAACGGGGCTCTGCCCGTGAACATGGACGGCGGGTTGAAATGCTTTGGTCATCCCATCGGCGCCACAGGTTTACGGATGATATATGAACTCTATAGGCAGATCCAAGGTAAAGCGGGGCCCCGCCAAATAAAAAACCCAGAGCTAGGTCTTGCTCACAATCTCGGCGGAACTCCTGGCGGCGCCACCATATCGGTATGCATTGTCGGGTCATAGTCGGTCGTGTCATCCTGAATGCCTTGAAATATCCCTCACCGGGCATTCAGTGAAGATGCGTTGGGCTGGTCCCATTAAGGCGAATGCAGCCGTTGCTGAAAGTAATCACGAATTGGAAAGCCTACCCGCACTTCGTATTATAGCGATCTCCCAAAGTGGATGCGAAATGCTTGCATGAGTTCATTTGTCATTCCCGAGAAAACGTGTCCAGGACTGCTGGATGCCAGATGACGGCGGGAATGATATGGCATGGTCTGAAGCGCCAATTCCAAGGAGCGCCAACACCTTCAAGGTGCCCTTAACGTCATAAAAGACTTCGCAAAAACCGTCTCTAATTCGGACAGAACTTTAGAGAAACACTATAACTGCTGCGTTTTTGGCTTTGGCAAGCACGGTGAAAACGAAAGGGCATTCATCTATGAATGCCCTTTTCCGTTTCGCTATCTATAAATCTGTCTAGTCTTGTGTCTAACTTTGGGCCTCTTCCACCGCGGGCTCGACACTAGGGGCAGGAACGAATTTTGGCTTAACAGATAATTTGACGTTTCGACCAGTAGCCTTTGACCACGTAATTGCTATTGTTCGATAACCAAGGTGCGCGAATTTCGAGAATGGGAGGTAGATAAATAGGGCAAGAACGAACATGAGATGAATGGTGTATAGGATATAGGCCCCGGCAGGTGAACCTCCATATCGCAACAACTCTGTCAACACGCCTGTCGCTCCAGTACCGCAAATAATCAATAAAAAGAACCAATCAAAGTACGAACTGCCGCCTGCCTGGTCGGGTACGGTCAACCGCCTAACAAGCATGATAGCCAGGCCCAATACAAAGGCGATGGCGCTGACATTCCCGAGGAGTTTTATTGGAATAGTCCCTGGACCATTTTGAGACGGCGGGGCTAAATGCAAGATATCGATGTTAAAGGCTACAATGGCAGTTGTGACTAGCAGACCAAGCATGCCCCAAAAAGCCATGAGATGAGCCGCGTATCGTATGTTGTTAGCCTGACAGTCCTTGAAGGTGGTGTGAGGCAGTATCTCGCCAAGCGCTTCTATAAGGCTCGGGATGAAGCCTTTACGTGTCCCCGTTATACCTAGGGGATTGCTGGATCCCATGTTAGACCAATATTTTCTCAGGCTGATAATCATAGAAACTACCGCGAAAAGGAGCGCTAGTGTAAAGACAACCTGAATGTGAAGGTAGTCTATGAACATTCCGTATTTTACGGGCTGCGGGAAAGCGAAACCCTTGTTGAGCAGGAACACTAGAGCTAGCACGACCACGATTGGGATCGCCGCCGCGATAACAAACAAAGCCGGGGTTCCCACCAGCTTTCCGAGGAAGGACGGCCAAGCGTTGTCCTGGATCACCATCTTGCGGACCGCTTTCAAGACGTCCCCGGGATACGCTCCACGTGGACATTGTGTTGAGCAGTCATTGCATTGATGGCACAACCATACGTCAGGATCATTCATGAGACGATCTCTTAGGCCCCATTGAGACCAGATCATCTCCTTGCGAGGAAATGGATTGTTGTCCGGGGCAATACGACACGCCACCGAACACGTGGCGCACTGGTAGCACTTTTTGAGGTCTCCACCACCCGCGGCTATGAGGTCCTGGGTGAACTGTAGATCAGGTTTGGCAACCAATTCCTTGGTCATGGTCTCGTCTCCTTAAAAACCTTTGTAGGGGTTCGGATCGAATTGTGCGAGCGTCTCCATGAAATCGTCCACTAGCTTGGGAATTGTCATGTACTCGTCTATGGCCAGTTGGTGAACTCTAATTCTCTCCGACTCCAATGCCAGCCGCTGAAGAGTTTCAGATATTTTCCCCATACGGTAGGCCGCCAGTTCGCTTCCTTTAACGAAATGGCACTGGTAGTCATCCCCATATTTGCATCCAATCAGCATTATGCCATCTATGCCCTTGGAAAGCGCATCGGCAATCCAAACCATGTTGATGTTGCCGAGGCAGCGCAAAGGAATAAACCTCACGAAGGGGCTGTATTGCAGTCTGTTAATCCCCGCCATATCAACAGCCGGCAGCGCATCGTTTTCGCATATGAAAACGACTGCTCTGGGTTTTTCTGAGTACTCATCAGGCACGTTGATTGCCTTTACCATAGAACCGATCATGTCCACGGAATGATCCCTAAACGAAATAATTCGCTCTGGGCAAGATCCCATACATATTCCGCAGCGCCGGCAGCGAGTGGGATTCGGCATCGGAGTTCCGTCCGGTTTCTCGTCGTACGCTCCAAAGGGACATTCCTCCGTACATCGCTTACACTGAGTACAGCGAGTTGTGAATATATCCGGGAAGGATTCGTCGCCGGCTCTGGGATGGACGGCCTTTCCCTGGGAAACCAACTCCACGCATTGGATTGCCTTGAGGGCTGCCCCTGTCGCGTCCATTTCGCAACTTGCGAAATCCATCGGCTGTCTAACGCAGCCGGCCGTATAGATTCCGGTCCGCTGAGTTTCATAAGGGAAGCATATAAAGTGGGAGTCGTTGAATCCATAGGGATTTACTGGCAAGAAGGGTCCCTGCCTGTATTGCAAGTTCACGATCGCAGAATCTTGGGTCACGGGAACCATTCCTGTTGACAACACAACCAAATCTACATTCAGTCTCACCCGCTCCCCTAACAGCGTATCTTTGACGATCAGATCTAGACCGGCTCCGCCATTCGCAACAGCCTGGGGAACACCCTTGGAGAGAAACACACCAGGGTCGTCCTGCATTGTCTGATAGAACTTTTCGTACTGACCAGGGGCCCTCATATTGTCGTAGAAAAGATAGGCTCGACCATCCGGGTTGCTTTTGCGAACATACTGAGCCTGTTTTAGCGCCACTAGACACCCGACCGCGGAAGAGAACAGCCACGGATGTTCTGTGTTTTCATCCAGACATTCTATGAAAGCCACCGATGAGACCTCTTTTCCATCTGAAGGCCTTCGGATCTTGCCTTTCGCGGCGAACTCTTCCATCTGCACGTTGGTGATGACATCTGGGTACTTGCCATAACCCAAATTCTCAAACACAGACGCGTCTTGGGGACGCCAACCTGCTGCCAAGATGACTGCGCCCACTCGAACTTGTTCGAATGGAAAATCTGTCGGTTCCGGCTCTTCTTCAACTACTGCGGCCGCTTCTTCCTGTGAAGATTTTGCCGGTTCAGGTTCCCCTTTGTCTTGAGCTTCTTTGGCCTTTTTTACCGCCAGCCATTCGTTTTGCTTTTGGACGAGTGTTTCGATCCAGGGACCATCCGGCCTGATCATGACATCAAACATACCCGGGGCCCCTGATATCTTGTAAACCCGATGTCCGGTGAACACTTTAATCTTTTCATGCGCCTGAACGGCCTTTATTTTATCCTGGATCAGGGAGTCCGTTAGCTCGTCGTATGGTGGTTTCCCTGTGAAGACCTTGTGGAACCGATTAGCCCATCCGCCTAAGTGCGGATCCTTCTCGACCAAATAGACCTGATACCCAGCCTTTGCTGCTTCAAGCGCCGAGGTCAAGCCAGTCATGCCTCCGCCAATCACCAAAACCGCTCTTTCAACTGGCTCGATGAATGGAGCTCGATCGTCATACTTCGAGGTTTTTGTTATACCCATTCTCAGATAATCCTCGGCTAGCATCTGAGTATCTTCTTGATTGGGCGGCTGACACCACACTACGTGTTCACGCAAGTTGACTCGTTCAGTGATAAGGCCCTCGAAGGTAAATTCCTTTTGAAACAGTCGTGGAGAAGGTCCAGCGATCACAACTGCTGTAAGTCCATGATCAGAAGCGTCCTTCTTGATGACCTCCAGCTTGTCAGGATCACTCCAATATGCGTCTGCCTTGCATACCGGGACTTGGAATTCATCCGTAGCCACGGTCATGAGGGCTTCTATATCCAGGGCTTCGCCAATCCCGTAACCCGTATCGATATACACACCTATCTTGTGGTCCATGGACCTACCTCCCCAGCGTATCTTGAAGGGCTTTTAATGCAGCCCCTGTAGCGTCCTGTAAACAAGTCCCCACGTCCATCGGCCTGCGGGTCAACCCCGCTGGATGGATCCCTTCGTCAGAAACCAGGAATCCAAATTCATCATATTTAACACCAGAGTTGGGGATCTTTTCCTCCATCGTATTCGGCTGCATTCCCACAGCCAGTACCGCCATGTCGAATGTCTGCCGGATCTTCGTTCCTGACAATATATCTTCACCCTCGAGGATCACGTCCCTTGTCGCGGGATCCTCAGTAATATTCACAATCTTTCCCTTGGTAAGCAGGATCTTGTCTTCTTTTCGCACCCTGTCAAAAAAGTATTCGAACCTTCCATACGCCCTGAGGTCGATGTAAAAGATGTGAGCTTGGGCATCCGGATTGTATTCTCTCAAGTATGTGGCTTGTTTCAGCGAGGCGAGACAACAGATCGATGAACAATATGGCAGGTGATTTCGGTCTCTTGACCCTGCACATTGTACGAACGCAAGGCTATTAACCTTTTTTCCATCAGAGGGTCTCACGATGTGTCCTTTGGTAGGTCCGCCAACCGAGGCGAGTCTCTCCATCATGACGTTAGTGATAACGTTGGCGCACTTGCCGAATCCGAGTGATTCCAATTTTGTTGCGTCATAGGGCTTCCATCCGGTAGCCCATACGATCGAATGGACTGACAATTCCAGGGATTGTGGTTTGGCGTCGAGGTCTATAGTTATGCCTTTGGATTTGCACGATTCCACGAATTCTCGGAATGCAGGCGTGTTCTTAACCTTGTTCAAGGCATCGGCGTTGGCCACGAGCTTCATGGGATACGCCATTTCATACGGAAGATAGACGGCTTTGACCTTGTCCATTCCGTAATTAAATTCATTTGTGATCTCTGCCGGGCAGCCCTGCACGCACTGATTAGTTGACGCATGGTCATCAATATAACGTGGTCTAACGCTGATTTTTACTTTGTATGACCCGACTGAACCGGATATGCCCTCCACATTGGCCAGAGTCAACACCGTGATGTCGGGATTTCGTCGGATCCTCTTAAAATTGATTTCCAGGCCACAGGTGGGAGGACATAGTTTCGGGAAATACTTGTTCAGCTGGGCAACGCGGCCTCCAATATATGGGAGCCTCTCGACCAAGATCACTTTGCATCCGGCCTCCGCGGCTTCCACCGCCGCGGTAATCCCGCTAATTCCGCCGCCAACTACAAGCACAGTCTTCTCGTCAGGCATGGTTCCTCCCTTAAAACATGTCGTTACGCTTTTTCGGACTCTGACGTCTCTTAACGAACTCCTGTCCACTTTCAATAAAACTCCGGGGGCCATAGATAACAGCCGCCCGGAGTCTTGTCTTAGCCCTTTACGAATCAGCCAACGATGGAGATGACAGGCACTTTCTTCATCTCCCATTGACCATTCTTGTATGTACAGTTCGCGAAGCATTTCCAGTTTGCTTCGTCCATATTGGGGAAATCGCTGCGGAAATAATATCCAGGCCAACGGGTTTCTTCACGGAACAGGATGGTCCTTACGTGAGCCTCCGCCTGGTACATCCTCTGAATGTTCTCATGGCACCTCATAAGTTCATGCAGATCTTCCGCTGCCAGCTTATCCGAGTCTTCTTTCAGCCAGTTGAGCAGCTCGAGTGCCCTGTCCAGTTTGGCTTTGTTGGTGCGAAAAGCAGCGCTCACACCGCCTGCGTACTCGTCCATAATCTTCTGGAGTCGGAACATGAACATCTTCGGTTTTATGAACTCGGGGTTGATGTTCGGGTCGCTGGACTTTGGACCATACTGGGCGAAAATATCCATCGGTTTCAAGGTCTTCTCTTTGAGGGCTGCGACCTGAGCGGCATCCACATTCGGCTGGGTGTTGTTGTCCACCACGAACCGCACGATGGACTTGCCAGCCGCACGACCTTCAGCATGGGACCCTGAGGAGAACTTGTGGCTGGAAGCACCGGAAGCGTCGCCAGCGCAGAACAAGCCCTTAACTGTTGACATATATTCATAGCCCCAGAAATATTCCGACGGTGCCAGATCCTTCGGTCCGCTTACCCATGCTCCTGACGCCCCTGAGTGGGATCCGATGAAATATGGCTCGGCTGCCGCTATTTCGGACGCTTTCTCCTCGGGCTGAACATTAGTACCTGCCCAGAGGATGGCTTGGGAGATGGTCATATCTAGGAAGTCTTCCCATGCCTCGTTTTCCAGCTCTTTCATCTTCTTCTTGTAAGCCTTCTGATCGTCCTTATACTCTTCGGCTATCTTCTGGATGGCTTCTTCGGTCCTCATGTAGATGGGGCCCTTGCCTTCCAGTTCGTCGAGCATCCCGAGATAGTTTCGCAGGTTCGCAGGAATGGGTTTCACCTTGCCGTAGCTACCCCAGTTATCCAGTTCGGCCTTGCGCTCAACCATATACTCGCCGCCCATTGCGTTCGTCGCTCTTGACTTGAAGAGGAGGAACCATGCGCCGACCGGGCCGTACGCATCTTTGAAACGGACTGGGATGAATCGGACTTCCTGACAAGTCTGCTCTGCGCCGGCCATCAAGGTGAAATACAGGCTCGAGCCAGAGTTCCAAGGCGGATACCATGCGCGGCCAAGACCCTCGCCTGAACTCCTCGGCTTAAAGACGTGGACTGCGCCGCCCATTGCAGCTAGGACTGCTTTCGCCTTAAAGACATAGAATTTATCTTCTCGGGTGCTGAAGCCAACCGCGCCTGCGATGCGGGCACCGTCAATAAGAGGATGCGTGATAAAGACGCGCTCGAAATACTCGCCGCCTCTCTGGGTGAGAGCGTTCTTCGCGGCCTCTGCTACGATGACCTTGTAGGATTCACCGTTGATCATGAGCTGCCATCGGCCTTCGTGCACGTAGTTGCCCTTTTCATCCTTCCAAATAGGAAGACCCCATTTTTCATACAGATGAACGGTTGAATCCACGTGACGGGCAATGTCATACACCAGGTCTTCTCGGGTGATGCCCATTAGGTCGTTTCGCACGTAACGAACATAGTCTTCGCAGGTGTTGTTTCCGCTGTTGATATCAACGTACTGGTTTATAGCAGAAAGACCCATTGCCACCGCGCCGGATCTGTCCATGGCCGCTTTGTCCACGAGTGTCACCTTGAGGCCATTCTTTTGGGCCCAATATGAAGCCTCGACAGCCGCGCCGCATGCTGCCATACCACCACCACAGATCAATATATCAGTGGTTACTTCGACAGTCTCGAAATTCGCCATTATTGTATTCCTCCTAAGGTTTACTTCTTGATCGTGGGTAGTTCTTTGAGCCTCAAGGCATCCGGCTCGTTGTACAAGCACTGGCTTGCCAAGTCGGCCGTCACCTCACCGTATCCACCATCCGGCTTTGCGGATCCTTCCGGTATGGTTCGGATGGGGAACTTGAACCTTTTTAGCATGCCGCTACGGAACTTGACCGTCCACATAATGTCTTCCGAGCCGCGGAGTGGAACAACTGATGCCCCCAGAGGAACGAAGTCTGCGTAGCCTCTCACGTCAATCGCCTGCTGCGGGCATATCTTTACACAGTTGTAGCACTCCCAGCACATTTCAGGCGCCCTGTTGAAGGCTTTCATTTTTTCTTTGTCGAGGACCATGAGGTCATTGGGGCAGATGTACATGCAAGCGGTCTTATCCTGACCCTTGCATCCATCACACTTCTCCAAAATTACATAACTTGGCATGAACCAACCTCCTAAGATAGATTGAGTTGTTTATGAACGGTTAATGACTCGGACCGCGTTTCTATAAGTTTGTCGCAGAGTTTCCTCCTTTCCTATTTTTCAATAGCTGTATCCTCGCCCTTCAAGGGCGACCAGAATTCTCCCTCACTCGATACTGCAATTTCGTCTCAGTCCTCTTGACCAGTAGTCCCCCAAAAAATTTTTCATCGGACACATGGTATTTCTGTCAGCTCGTTGGACAACGCTACTTTCATACCTCTTTGGAAAATACTTTTAGTGTCCCAATGTCCATCTATTGGTAAGGAGCCATTTCACTAATACACAGGGTGCGTTTCGGTCCCGGATACGGCCGAAGCAATAATGGAATGGTAGATTTAATCAGGTATCATTCCTGATGTCAAGGTTTTTTTTCAGCAGAAACTGAAGGTTAACGTCCCCGATGAGCAGCTTGCCAGGTACGCAATCGTGTGCTACGTAATAATCGGCACTTGAAGCCGTTATATTAGGAGTAGTCCATTATGAGCGTGTCCGTCGGACGAAATGACCCCTGTCCATGCGGCAGCGGACTGAAATATAAAAAATGCTGCATGCAGCATCCTGAAATCATGAACGATGATGACCCCGCAGCCGAACTGCTGTCTAGTGCGTACAAGAAACTTAGCGAGCGAAAATGGGAGGAAGCCCTTTCCCTTTTTGAACAAGCCCTACCAGTATCAAATGCTCCTCACACAGTCTTCGAAGCCATCGCGGCATGCTTCGACGGGATGGACGATTATTGGCGCGCATTGGCAGCCTACGAAAGAGCTCTGGAAACGTGTCCCAAGACGCGGCGAGCTGTCATAACCTATAGGTACGCCGCAACAAAGGCGCGATGCAAACAGTGGGACGAGGCTTGCGATGCTTTTCGAGATTACCAACGCCTGGCCCCGCTCGATGAAAACGCTAAGGGCGTGGACATTATCATCGAAATGATCAAGAGAATACAGGACGGCAAGCTCCACGAAAACTCGTTCGAAGCCAACATTCAGTTGAGACGAGCCTTCACCGCAATGGATGAAGAACGTTTCGGCGATGCTATAAAGAGGCTTGAACGCGCGTGCGAGCTAGAGCCCGCCAATCCGACTATTTATTTTAACTTGGGCGTTGCCTATACCTTTGTGAAAGAGGAAGACAAGGCCTTAGATATGTTTCAGACATGTGTGGAAATTAACCCATCTGCCGCAGAAGCGTACTACAACATGGGACAGATTTACCTCTTGCGCAAAGAAGATTTTTCAAAAGCCTTGAACTGCTTTAGTAGAGCTGCTTCTGTTCGGCCGGAATATATAGGCGCCCACCACCAGAAGGGCAAGGCCTATGAATTACTCGGTTACCTTGAGAAGGCCTTGGAATGTTGGGAAAAGACAATTCAGCTTGACCCAGGTAATAAACTGGCCCAAGACAATATCAAACGAGTCAAAGACATTCTTAATAAAGACGCGATCAAGCAGTCGCAAGAAAAGGCAAGTATATGAAAATAAGAGACGCCAATAAAAGTGCGCAGAGATGCATGACGTGGGATGATGAATTTTGTTTCGAGTGCAATCGAGACATCGATTGCTTCAATACGTGCTGCAGAGACGTAACCATTTTTCTCAGCCCTTTGGATGTGATTCGACTCCGATCCGCCTTGGGCATGAGTTCCACGGACTTCCTGGAAAAATATACACACCGTGTGGTGACTCGACGGGGAGGCATGCCTGCCGTCATTCTGAAAATGGGAACGGATCACGAAAAAAAATGTCCTTTTGTAAAAGACAATGGATGCAGCGTTTATGAAAATAGGCCATATTCGTGCCGGCTTTATCCATTGGATACCGAACAGGGCGTTGAGTTTACCTTCATCGTGGGGCAGGAAACATGTCATGGTTTGCGGATGTCAAAAAAGTGGACCGTCGAATCATGGCGTCAAGAGCAAGGTCTCACCGAATATGATGAATTGGATCACAATCTGAAGGACGTTATGGCAGCTGATCTTGCATGGGAAAAGAGAATCGAGGATCCACGCATGCAGGATATGATCCTCATGGCCCTGTACGACGCAGACCGATTCAGGGAATTTATTTTCGAGACCTCTTTCTTGGAGAAATTCAGGGTAGATGACGACATCGTAGAGAAGATTAGGAACGATGATGTGGCCTTGCTATATTTTGGGGCGCAATGGCTTAGATTTGCGCTTTTCGGCAAGAAAGGATTCCTTAAGATCGATCGAGATTATCTTGAAAAGAAGAAAAAGGAAGTATTGGAAAATACCAAAAGCCTATAACTTTGCCCATGAGAAAAGCTTTCTTTCTGATTCTTTTATTATGGTTACTTGCGCTCCATGCTTGGGCTGAGTCTTCAACCGATAATTACATTAAAGATTTGAAGAGCTCGGATCCTGAGGTGCGGGCAAACGCCGCCTTCGAGCTCGGTTGTGGCTGAACCAAATCGGCGAGGGCAGTTCCGCCTCTCGTGGAAGCGCTGAAAGACCCTGCGGCAAAAGTCCGAAAAAACGCTGCCGAAGCACTAGGATTTTTCACCAAAGAAGTGGGCAAGACGGTCGGTCCATTAAAGGTTTGTCTTGCTGATACTGAGAAGTCAGTGCGCATAGCCGCAATCCTGTCTCTGGGCAGAATAGGCAAGGGCGCAGAAGGGGTCGTTGAAACGCTTAAGCAGCTCTCCAACGAGCAGGATGAGCAAATACGATTGAACGTTCGCGTCGCATTGGCCGAATTAGGCGTGGGTCGAGACGACGACATCCCCTTCCTGTTTCAAGCCTTCTCCAATTCATATCAAGAGACCGCCAATTCAGCGGCCAGAGCCCTTGGAATCATAGGAAACTCGAACCCAGAAAAGATCTTGCCGGGCATTGTTCAGGTTCTTACCAATAGCGATCCTAAGGCCCACGGTTATGCCCTACGAATCCTCCGCCAAATGAAGCAGCACGCGGCTCCTGTGCTTCCAAACATAGTTTCCATGTTTGACCAGGCCGCCGCCAGGACCAAGCTAGACATCCTCGAAACTGTGACAATTATAGATGAAAAGGGCGATTATGCTTTGCCTATATTGCAAAAAGCCCTCCACGATTCCACGTCTGCCAGTCGTAAGGAGGCGTTGATACGCCTCATGAGGTTCAAATCAAAAGCAGAATTATTGATGGATCCCTTGACCCAGGTCCTCAAAGACTCTGATGCAGAAAATCGGCTGCTTGCTCTGTCTGTCATCAGGAGTTTCGGGCAGAAAGGGGCTTCAGCCCTGCCGAGCTTTATAGAATTGACAGCAGACCCCGATATCCGGGTAAAGAATGCGGCCCTGGGCGCAATATCCATGTATGAGCCCCTGACGGATCAGGCGCTGAATGCGTTGTCCCATAGCTTGAAGGATCCGGATCAACGCGTGCGGAGCGCCGCAATTAATGCCATGAGAACCGCCGGCACCCGCGACCCCAACAAAGTTATTCCGCTCCTCAAGCAAGCACTTAATGACGAAAAAAACGGCCCTACGAAAAGAATGATCCAATCCGTACTGGAGTCGCTAGAAGCTTCGCCTAAGAAGACCGAAACAGCTCATTGAAGGTTGTTGCAGTCCTTAGTGGTTCTAGAAAGTACATGCGAAATGCTTGTGTGAGTTCCCGTGTCATTCCCGTAAAAATGGTAATCCAGGGCTACGTGATGCCCGATCACGTCGGGTATCACAAGTCATGGCCTGAAGCATGAACTCAGTGAAGCTCCAATGTATGGGCACTCCCTTGAACGACCATCACCATCCACGCAAAGAGTTTTCGATCTCCACAGAAACCAGAGAACCAGTATGCACGCAATGACATCTTGTGACTTCTCATCGGGGGGCCAATTACAATGCCACTATGATGTTTTCTATTTTGCTCGTCCATGCGGTGCGGTCCCAGACGG
>Ga0172369_10001336_pt1 | contig 35544 bp, 39 predicted proteins | sample LakKiv25m_FD_114539 | JGI IMG/M metagenome (GOLD analysis project Ga0172369, IMG submission 114539) | Freshwater microbial communities from Kabuno Bay, South-Kivu, Congo - kab_022012_11.25m | ecosystem: Environmental > Aquatic > Freshwater > Lake | place: Democratic Republic of the Congo... | reverse complement strand
GGCGGGTGATTTTAAAAGGTGGATTTTGTTGGCACAACTTCCTCACAAAAGCAGTAAAACTTATCCGACTGAGCGCGGCGTGTTGGTGTACGGGTATAAGTTCAGGCCGCAGCAGTTCGAGCTTAAAGAATCAAATTTTCTAAAAGACAAAGCGCCTTCCAAAAAGAGGTGCTTTTTGATTCTCGTGGCATAATTACACTGTGTTTATAGGATTCTGCGGGAAATCCAGCAAGCATTTTTCTGGCTTTAAGTTTGTCCTGCACCCAAGCCTTGACCGCGTCCCGCCCACTTGCGGCTCACGCAAACCGTCAGGCCCCTTCGTGCAAAATAATCTCATTTTTAACAACAAGTAAAATCATTGCAGATAAGGTTTGATTCATAGTAAGCGGAGAAATAATGCAAAGCCCATTTGAATTGAAAGGATACTGGTGGCTTCCCCACTCAGAAGAAAATAAATTGCCTGGAACACTAATTTATTCTCAAGAAGATGGAGCAACTCTTGAACTGGCAGGAGTGTTTGATTCAAAATAAATAAAACCAATACAACAATTGCCTATTATTCTTGGGGTTACTCAACAAGGAAAACCTATTACTTTATACAAGTGCGTTATCAGTTCTTGGACTTATCCGTTGGTTGGAATAGGCGGAGGTAAATACTTGGCGCACTTTGTTTTTGAAGGTGTTCATTTTGAGGCAGAAGAGAAAATTAGATTTAACCAATTATGTGGTAGTTACACAGATTTAGACGCTTGGGTAGATATTTATGGATTTTCAATTGAAGTGGATACTGCTGACAGCAAATTTGTCTCAAATATAAGATATGAAAAACCTTTGTCGCAATTATTCGATATTGGAGAAACTTTCGAGGTTGGCATAGATTTTTCGAGTCGTGGTCCAAACCATTCTATAATACAAACTGAAGTGACAATTTCTCAAAGCGCATATCTTGTTGTAAAAAGCAAAAACGGCGATATTCAATTTGATGATTTATTCAAACAGTTAAATATATTCACATATTTACTTCAATTTGCAATTCAAAGGATACCTTATCCAGTGTCAGTGTTTGGCTTTTCAAAGGAGAACCCACAAGAACTCGGCGAAGACAAGATACATTATCCAGAAATAAATATCTTCTATACGCCGATAGAGCCGATAGTGAGTCGAAAACAAAAATTACCACAGGAATTTTTGTATACTATTAAGGATTTATCAGTAGACCAAATCTCTGTATGGTTTACATCCTTTGATAAATACGAAACGATAATCCATTTATATCGCTCTTTATTCTACAGCAACCGACTGTTTATTGATACAAAATTTCTAACTATCTCTCAGTCACTAGAGTCTCTGCACAGTATTTTGTTTGATGGTCAATACTTACCGCACGATAAATTTGTTGAGCAAAAGGAAAGAGCGCTGAACACTGTTCCGGCAGAATTAACTGAATGGGTGGAAGGCGCATTGAGTAACGCAAACTACAAAAGATTTCGACAAAAAATCTTTGAGCTTCTTGATAATAAAAAAGAGACCGCTGGACGATTTGTTGATGATATGGAACTTTTTGCTAAAAGAGTTACTAACACGAGAAATGAATTTGTACATCACAACAAACAGAAATTGACTTTCCAAAAAGAAGAGTTGCCTTTCGTTATTTATGTATTGACAATGATATTTGAATTGTACTTACTAGAAATCATTGGATTTTCCGATAAAAAAGTCAAGGAACTTTTAGAGGCTAAGATACGGACTCACTTGACTAGGTGGAAGCATTTACGGACAATCAAGAAATGATCTCGGCAAAGAGTCTTGCAGGTCAAAGGCGGGGTCTAACAAAGCGTGCATCTGACGTGTGGGATTCTGCGGCACCTACGGCAAGCATTTTTCTGGCTTCGAGTTTTCCTGCTCCCAAGCAGAGTCCACGCCTGCCCCAGCGCTGGCAACTCCATCCATTAGATCGACACCATCACCTCCCCACCGTGGGCCGAGTATGTACTGGTATAGGTTAAGATCGGTGGTTAGAGCTTAAAATTGTGAAGGCTAATTTAACAAAAATTCGATAATATTCTGAACGCTGATCCCTTCAATTTCCTCATTAATATGATAATCCATCGATAATAATATCTTTCAATAATTATCCTTGATTGAAAGCAATCCCTGGAACTCACGATTCTTCACTTTTTCATCTGCAAAAGATAGCTCTGTTTGAATATACAAAGTCAATGAATTTCATAGTTTATTCATTGCGGTGAACAATAATTTTTTTTCGATAATTCTGTCCGCCAGGAAATAATACCCTCCAGCAAGTGACCTGATGTATTTTTTTTTCATCCAGTCGACTAATTGTTGCCGATGCAAAATCCGCTCCATATCGCACAGTGATTTCGCACCAAATCGCACACCTGATGTACAATATATTCAACTAGCGTTTCCCCCTCTTCTGACTGTGCGGATAACTCCGGAATCGGTGTGCGATTTCACCGGAATCCGCACAATAAAACAACAATGAGCCTCTACGACCTAAGAAATACGCCTGCATATAGAGAGTTTAAACCACCACCTTCTTATGCCACAAATCCATATATCTTGAATTGGTGGAATATTGATCTTGATAACCTATTACATGTTCAAATCTCGAAATGGCAATGGGTATGGTATTGGAGTATTACAGACGAAATTGTAAAAATCACACAACCTGCAATTTTGGAAGAATGGAAAAAGACTGATCCGCTTTGCTCACAATATGCATGGTACAGCATTCTTATGAATTTTGCCAAGGTACGCGCTGATCAAATCGGTTTTACAAAATCAATTCGGCAACCCAGAAAGAAAGTTTGTCCTTTATGCAACGAAAGTTTTATGGAAGATTCCTTGCCATTTTCCATAGTTATAAGATTTGGAATAGATAGACTGGATTTCTGTGTACCATGCTTAAGTGGCACCATCTTTCAAGAAACTGGTAATAAATCAGCGTCAAAAAGAGCCATACTCCAATACCTTAAAGATTTAGCATTTCTGTTAGGACGAGTTCCTACCCAAAATTTTGGTGAAGGAAAAACAGATCTGATTGATATGACTTACGATGAAAGATTGGCTCTCCTGAAACTCTTAAAAAACAAACCATCGGTTAGGTGTGTCAAATCAAAATTTGGCTCTTGGCTCAACGCATTGATACAGGCAGAAGTATTAGAGGACGGTACAAGAAGAGCTGGCAGAGGTATTCAAAGTATTGCAAAAGACGGCCACATTTGTCATTCACTTGGGGAAAAAACGATTGACGAATATCTCTTTGCACACGACATATATCATGAAAGAGAACCGCGTTATCCAGAAAGTAATTATCGAGGGGATTTCAAGATTGGTAAAGCAATTCTCGAATATTTCGGACTCACAGGGAACCCAGAATATGATGCTAAAACAAAGGAAAAAATTTCTTTGTGTGAAAAGCATGGAATTTCTCTTGTTGCTTTGTATCCCAAAGATTTAATTAGTCAAGAGAAATTCGAAAGTAAATTATCTATATTTATTCAAGAAAGCAAGATAACAAGTGATACTGGAAATGAAAATTGAGATAATAATAAGTGGTATTTCATGATAAAAAAATGGATTCGTAGTTGTTGGCCATATTTTATGGCTCTTGGTGATTTTGCTGTTTTCCTTATCCTCGGGATGGTGATTTACTGGATATTTTCAATACTTAGTGACAATACAACATTGGTAAATGAAAAAAGAACAATAACGATTGGATTAGTCGGCTTAACATTGTCTATCGCAACTGTATATCTAACTACTGTAAGGCCATTTTTCAGAAAACCACGGCTAGCAATAGAATTCAATATCCAATGGTCAGAAGCTACTGCGGATAATGATTCGGGAAGTTGGTTTTTCAGAATCAGAATTGAAAACTATGGTTTAACACGGTCTGAGAAATGTATAGGTAGATTGATAGATGTGTGGACCAAAGAAGGCAAACAGATAACAAAATTTGATCCATTAACTCTCTATTGGTCAAGGCAAAGTGAAGTTGAGATTGAAAACAAGAAAACCAACACCTTCAAACCGATAGATATTCAAGGTTATAACGACTTTGATTTTTTAGACTTAGCACAAGTCAAAAACAAGACTCTATTTCTTCGGGTAGTGATACCGCCTAATACACCATTAAAGCAAGAGCAGGAAGATTCTCCCTCTCCAGGTAATTTGCCAATTCTCAAATTGCCTGGAACCTATTATGCACGAATAGGTTTATATGCAGGTGAAGTATTTCTTTCACCATTTATAGTAAAAATTTTATGTACCGACATTTCTAATCCAATACCTTCTGAATATTCACCTTGTGAATTGAAATTAGTACGAAAGATACCGAGACAATAAAAAATGAGCGGTTAACATCACCTCTGCTAATTCAATTGGATCAATCAGTTGGGCTTCCCCAACTTCTCATGAATCACATCATACCGTTTGGGAATACCCACCACAAGTTTCCTAACGGCAAGTGGTTCGCCTCGATCACCTCCATCTGAATCAAATACTTAATCATAACATGCAACTACAAACGTTGTTTCGCTTAAACTTGACAATCACCCATTGTGTAATTATAATGTAATTACTTAGGAGAGTGCATCATGAACAAGACTGTGCGTGCAAAAGTTATCAAGATCGGTAATTCTCGTGGGGTCCGCATCCCTCATATTATGCTGGAACAGGCCGGACTGACAGATGTGGTGGAGATGAAAGTGGTTGGGGATAAACTCATCATCCATTCTTCTAACCAACCTCGCCAAGGCTGGGAAAATCTTTTTATAGCAATGGCCAAAAAGGGCGATGACCGGCTGGTGGATGAACCATTCTCCACCCAATGGGATGAGGAAGAGTGGACGTGGTAGTCAATCGTTTTGAAGTCCATCTTGTTAATTTGGATCCAACCATTGGAAGCGAAATCCAAAAAACCCGCCCATGTCTCATCATTTCACCCGATGAGATGAATGAACATATTGAGACAGTCATCGTAGCCCCGATGACCACCAAAGGACGTGATTACCCAACCCGGGTGAACTGCCAGTTTGAAGGAAAAGATGAGCAGATCATCCTGGATCAAATCCGTACTGTGGATAAACGCCGGTTGGTGAAAAAACTGGGGAAAGTCACTGATAAGACCAGGCACGAAGTACTCACCGTACTGGGCGAGATGTTTGCTAAATAAGTTAGATATAACACCTCAATCCCTTTCTATATCTCCATAAATATCTCTACAAGTGTTGACAACTTATAGCGTTAATGCTAAACTGGCTCTCGTGCATATTCCAGTTCTCTTTCACTGTTAACGTCCTTTGGTGTTATGACATCTGCAAGATAGCATTTGGGATAACATCTCTGTAAAAAACGGTTGGGAATTCGATGACAAAATTAAAACAATCCACAAAAGGAAAAATTAAACCATGACGGATGAACCCCTGTGGACATCGGAAGAAGTCGCTGAATTTTTACGCGTGAAGAGGGAAACCATCCGGGATTGGGCACGGGATGGGAAGATTCCGGCCATCAAACTCCAGGTTGGCCGCCGGGCAGACTGGCGCTTCGTGCCGGATAAGATCCGGAATTATGTTGAGAAACAATCCCAAGCATAGGAGCAACTCTATTGACCACCATCATCGCAGTCGCAAACCAGAAAGGTGGCGTGGGCAAGACCACCACTGCTGTAACCCTGGCACACGGCCTGGCCCTGCGGGGCAAGCAGGTCCTGTTGATCGATCTGGATCCACAGGGACAGGCAGCAGTAGCGCTCAATATCTCCCAGGAACCCGGGGCGTTTAATCTCTTGATCTCTCCACCAGAAACAAACATTGAGACACTCAAACAGTGGGTGCGCAATACAGGTCGCTCGAACTTCAGTTTAATCCCCGGCAATACCACAACATCCACTGCCCAAACCGTGCTCAACGCTGAAGGGCGAGCCCTATCCTGTATCCGGGATACTGTGCGACCCTTCACAAGAGACGGTTTGGATTACATCGTTTTTGATACGGCCCCATCCGTGGGAGGTATCCAGGAACGCGCGGTTTGGGCATGCGACCAACTGATCATCCCGACAGCCACCGAGTTCCTGGCTGCCGATGGTCTGACCAAGATGATCGAGATGGTGTCTGCTTTAATACGTAAAGAATGGAAGGGTGCACTCCTGGGTGTTCTGCCAACTTTCTACGATGAACAGACCAGGGAAAGCAAGGCTACGATCGAAAACCTGCAGAAGACCTTTGGGGGACGCCTGCTGACCCCGATCCATCGGGCAACGGTTCTGCGTGAATGTGCAGCGGACGGTCAGACAATCTGGGAAAAAGACCCGGAGTGCCGGGTTGCTCAGGAATACCAGCAGGTTGTTGACCTGGTTCTCAAGGGGTAGGAGAGAACATGACCCAAGCACAGCGACGTGATCCATTTGCTAATCTCAAGCAAGAGACAGCTCCAGGATGGGGGGAGACACATTCTCCGGCCCGGACTATGCTGGACCAGATACCGGTAGTCACACACAAACGACGAGATAGAAAATGGGAACAGCAGAACCGGTCCCATTCATACCGGGGAGTTCCACCTGATGTGCACGAACAGGTGGTCGATCTGGCAAGCAGTCTGCAGGTCAACGTGGATGAGGTCGCCCAGGTTTTTGTGTCGTATGGATTGTCTTGCATCGAATGCGGTCTCCTGCCTATTGTCGCACATCCCAACGCACAGCGCATGACTTTGTTTCCACCATCAGATGGAAGGAAACAAAAGACTGGTTGGGACAAGACCAATGGTTGGGGGACAGAAACAAGAAAACCGGTGGCAAAAAAAGGTCCCAGGAAAAACGAGAAAAGCCTGTGGGAAAATATTGTTTCCTACCGTTTATCCACGGATGTACATCAAAACGTAAAGGAACTCGCCGAGGAAAATTATGTTCCCAGCGGTGAGATCATCACCCTGTTCTTGAAGCATGGTTTGGAGTCATTCAGGTCTGGTACGTTGCAGCTCAATCCACAACCCAAGGCAGTTAAAATGACGCTCTTGGAGACCTCAACATGAGGGGCTCAAAAACAAAATTCAGGTTTTCGGACAAAAAGCAACAAACGAAAATCCTGCATAGGAACACAGTAAGCGGCACAAATTACGTGCCGCTTACGTTTTGTTTACGTGCCGCTTACTGTTCCGCTTACGTTGCCGCTTACGTTGGTTCAAAAAGAAGGCCTTTTTACGCATTTTTTAACGAAATCCGACCTACAAGTCATCTCCGAAAAAAGTGCCCATACTGGGGCTTCCTGTTGATTTTTGCCAAATGATCCAAAGATATTATTTTTAGCCTTTTTTTCAAACAAAGAATCGGTATGGATCCTGAACAAGCCTGGAATTACGCCATCAGTCAACTCCAACCAGAGATGTCAAAAGCATCTTTCGACACCTGGGTACGAGGCAGCCACCTGGTCTCATTTAAGGCTGGTCTGTTCACCATCGGGGTGGGAAATGACTATGCTCGTGATTGGTTGGAGAGCAGATTGACAAAAACGGTTTCACGTCTTTTGTCAGGGATCATAAACCAGGAAGTGGAAGTGCAATTTGTGGTCCAGTGTCAGGATCGATTCGATGATTGCGACGACACAGGGGAAGAAGACGAGATTGCTCAAGACGAAACCTTTGAGATCGCCCCGATGGAATATGACGATGCCTATCAGAGCATTGCCCATCCTGACCGAGCGGTCTATATACCCGGCTATTTTCGCAGATGGCTGCGGGTGATCGGGCCTGACCTAGCCTGGCTGTATGTGGCTTTTCGCCAGGCAGCTTACCAATCGGGTGGACGCAGCGGGAAACGGGTTGGCAGGTTCTCAGGTGGGCAGATCGCCTCCCTGTGCGGGACCACGGAACGTACCTACTGGAATCGGATCGGGAAGGACACAACCTGGCAGAAACTGGCTGGCATGCTCAGGCGGGAGAGCAGCGTACCAGAATGGGTGCCGCAGAATGATGGTTCCACCCCTCGCAGACTACCGGTTCGTTACTCGGTTGCCATGACCCTGCCGCTGACACCGGCAGACACCGGAGCCTTGCGAAAATGGCTGGTAGCTCACATTGCGGAGGATGACAGTACCCCAGAAAATCTGCTGCGAAAAGTCACAGTGACCCCTCTGGGTTCGCTTCTATCCGATCCCTCGAGTGAAGAGTGCGAAGCTCGCACAGTGCGCCAGCTCATACGGGAGATCTTCTCCGGGATGCTACCGGATGACCATCTGGATGGCCTGGCTGCCGGAATCCAAAATCACATTATGCCGCCTAAAGACCTGATCGTGATCCCGTTGTTCTTTCTGGAGCATGTTTTGCCGCACCTCGGCTCAGGTCCCGGCTGGATGCTGACCCTACTGCGAGACCGCTGCTGGGTGGATCCGGATACCGGAGAAACCCGCAACCGGGTCACGGTGCAGGGAGGCTATGCCGAGATCGCCGAATGGATGGGATTGACCCGACCGCTGACCGTGTATGAGTGGTTGTATGGAAAATATGGCAAACAAGCCAAAGAGCCAGGGAAGTTCAAACATCCGGTAACCCGGGTGTACTTGCGAGAAGCCGGGAAAGGGAAAGCCATCCATTTCAATTCGTCCCCACGTGAATTCGAGGTATTGTTGGATGACATTCCAAATGAGATCCTTGAAGCAGCTTTAGTTGGAAAACCGTTTGATCTTAGCGCGATTTTCAGTATCGTGGATCGTGATCCTTACGCGGATTTCAGTATCGGCTTTACGCGACTTTCATATGATCCTTACGCGACTTTCAGTATCGTCTTTACGCGATTTTCAGTTGATCTTTACGCGACTTGCAGAGTCTTTAAAGCTCTTAACTCTTTAAACCAAACTCCTATCTCTAAAGATTCCCCCCCTACCCCCACAATTTATTCAACGCCTGCCATGATTCGAAAAAGCCGGGTGGGGAATCAGGCCTATTGGGATTTTGAATTCCTGATGACCAATAACCAGGTTCTGGCGACACGGCAGATCAAGGAGAAAAAACAGGAGACCGGCGCAAGCATGGGGAGACTGGCTGCTGGCTTTGTGTCGTGGCTGCTCTACGGGTATGCCACTGGAGCAAAGGACCCGGTCGCCCTGGCATCGAAGCGTCTTCGAGAAAATGTTCAAGCGGGTGCAGGCGGAGATTTTGATCGCCTGGCCCGCTTGAGACCGTTTGAACTCAAGTCCCAATTTGACAGGAACATGAGCGGGGTTGACCCGGGAGATAACCTGGAGGCTGAGATCTACTCCTTGCACTTCAACAATCTTGATCCACCGAAAAAAAGGCAGTTGTACCGCAGTTTATTTGGTGGATAGGAACAGCACGATTAATTAATAACAGCCAAGTCCAGGTAAATCGAATACTCAATCTGGACACCAATCAAAAAAGGAGAAATCAAAATGGATAAAAATCGGATCACCCTCATCGGACATCTCGGAACAGAAATCCTAATCAAAAATATCGAGAAAGACGGAGGCGAACCACGGCCTGTGGCGAGTTTCCGCTTTGCAGTCAATTCCCCATTCGATGATTCAGCTGCCTGGTTCAGCATCGAGTGTTGGGGTGGCCTGGCTGAGGTAGTCAAAAAGCTGAATCTGCATAAGGGTAGTCGCCTGTACATCGAAGGGAAATTGGTCCCTGAAAAGGATAGCGGCGGACCACGCGCCTGGATCGCCGAAGAAGGCGATAAAGCTGGCATGGCTCAATCCACCTTCCTGGTCTGGGCGGACGAGATCATCGTCCTGGACAACAAGAAGATCGATTAATCTTTTCACGGACGGACGGGCTTTACCCCTCTGTCCACTTTATCACACACGGGAACGGGTAGCCCATGTCAAATACAGCTTCTTATGCATCGGCACGGTTGGATGGCGTGCTGGATTGCAGATCCATGTCGATCGGAATTCTCAACACACCGGACCAGTCAACACCGGTGGTTTCCTTCGTGGTCATTGCCGGAGCCCAGCGTCATCCAGTCTGGGCACTTGACCGCCTGGCCGCAGTGGTTTATTGCTATTGCCTGGCGGCCAACTCCAGGGAAGAACAAAAAATCGAGTTGAACGTGAGCGCCAACCTGATCAGTGGAGCAAGTGTCAACTGCGTGGTGGCATCCAGCATCCACTGGCACACCTCCAAACTGATCCGTGATATGGCGGAGAACATGATCGCCGATCTGACCCGTGACGGTTCCCGGAGTTGGTCCACACGCTGGCCATCCACTGACATCATGAAACTGCCAATAACAGGATCGTTGTAATCATCAATTCATTGGGGCAGGCAGATAGGCCTGAGTTAAGCCTAGCGGCTGGCGCTAGCCTAAACGCCAGGCACCCCAACCTTCGACTTATCAGCCGTCTGGTCAGGGCGCTGGCGCATGGAGGCCAGGAAGAACACCCAGGATAATTGTACACTGCGTATATTGTTAAAAAGGGATGGTTGGTAGCTAGTAAGAAATACCGGCAGATGGTAATTTTTTAGGGATACAAACCTGCAATAGCCCATCAATATTGATATAATGAAATTTAATAATTTGCAAATTTACGAAATTAATAAATAAAGGCGTTCCATGTCCAAAACAGTACTCCAGATTCGTAACAACGGCCAAATTACCCTGCCTACTTCCATACGTCACAAAGCCAACCTGAAAGCAGGGGATATGTTGGAAGTGCACATCGAGTCAGATGGGTCCATCCGTCTTATTCCACAGATAGCAATTGATCGCTCCCAAGCTTATTTCTGGACCGAAAGTTGGCAAGAAGGCGAACGTCAGGCCGAAAAAGATATTCTCTCCGGTCGTCTAAAGAAATTCGACAACGTAGATAACCTGATCTCCGACCTGGAATCCGAAAAATGATTTTCATCCGCTCCGAACGATTCAAGCGAGCGTTTCAGTCTCTGCCAAAAGAGATCCAGAAACGAGTTGTGCGTTCCCTTCGTTTGATGGCCGAGGATATGTTCTACCCATCTTTGGTAGTTAAAAAAAAATTCAGGGTTATTCAGGCGTGTGGGAGGCGCGTGTGGATATTAAATACCGCCTGACTTTTCAATATGAGCAAGAAGACGGCGAGACAATCTGTATCTTACGAAACGTCGATAACCTTGATGAGTGCCTGAAGAATCCCTGATAAACAAAGAGAGCTGTGATGGATTTTGCAGTGATGAGCGTGAGCTTGGGCTGATCTCCATCCCCTTAACTTTACGCAGGATGCCAGTTTCAAGGCTTCGTTCCCACAAGTAACTGGACTACTCCGTCCCGCTAGAACTGGGACTACTCCGTAACAACTTTTTCATTCGGGAAAGATTTGGGAATATCAGGTTCCAACAAGACGAGATTCGTCCCCACATTGTAACGGGCAGCATATTTGCCGCGTAACCCATCTTTGAGAAGGGTTTTCATGTCATATTCTGGACGTAATTCATCGTTGAATTCAGTTTGCTTCTTCATATTTTTTTCGTTCCGCTTTTGTTAATTCGCGAGCGCTGATAATGCGATTTTTTTCCTTCTACCAGCACCCACAGGGTTCTTCGCCTAATGTCACCATAGATAATCTACGAGAATCCCATTCAATAACCAAAATAATTGTCCTTGGCAGAATAATAACACTTGATAACCTCGTATTTTCGGATGAGTCCATTAAGTAGAGAAAAGGTGCTTATGCATTTGCTTTTTATTAAGACTAAAACAATAGTTAGTGATCCTTTGGAAAAACTTGAAAATTCGGAGTTGACCTCCGAGATTTCAAGCTTGAACGAGACTGTTGGATTTATCCTACCTGTGGGTGGTTTATCCTGGGACTCAAGCCTACCAAGATGATGAACGAATTTCTGTCTTGCCATTGAGTTGGAGAACTTACCTCGTCAAAAAATAGCTTGACAGCCGTACTATTATATGTTAATATGTACGGCAGGAGAACTACTATGCAAGAAACAAAATTAACCGTCCGCGTACCGCGCGATCTATTGGAAAATATCAAACGCTATGCTGCTCAAAACAACACAACCCTGACAGCCCTAATCGAAGCCTTTCTTCGTCATATTCCTGCTCAGGAGATGTTGAGTGATGCCCCCATTGTCCGGCGATTGAGCGGCACATTATCCCAGGATGTATCTTTACAAGACTACAAGCAACACCTGGAAGAAAAATATGCCGAATAAGCCCATCGTTCTGGTTGATATAAACATTCTCCTGGATGTCCTCCAGAAAAGAGAACCGTTCTATGAAACATCTGCTCACTTGTTGGCAGCAGTCGAAACCGGACGGGTAAAGGGGTATGTAGCTGCTCACAGCATCACCACCCTGTTCTACCTGATAAAGAAAGATAGGTCTGTTGCAGAAGCCCGGGCAACAATCACGAATCTCTTACAATTTCTCAAAATCGCCCCTGTTGACCAGAGCACGATCGAACAAGCGCTTAATCTCGACTATCGCGATTACGAAGACGCGGTCCAGATGATCTCTGCTGTGCAGTGTAAGGCAGATTGTTTAATCACACGCAATGTCAAAGACTTCCAACCTGCTCTTTTGTCCGTTTTACAACCCGTGGATTTTTTGAGCACACTATAAGTTTTTCTAAAGGATCACATGCTGTATTGTCAAAATACTCAAGTCAGGCAATAGTAAAAATCCTACACTACTAAATTTCTTGACTTTCTCGAAGATTCGCAATAAAATATCATTAACGAGCCACTTGGATGCCCCCCTCATCCAGGTGGCTTGTTACTTTTAACCACCAGAAGATTGTTATATAACCTATATTTGAGCAATTTAGAAGCTTATATATTAAATCTTACTCTGTAAACCTTACCCACTAATACTTAATTATCAAATTACCTAATTATATCTGTCCCTTTTTCGGGAATTTAACACCATTATACGTCTTGGTTCTTATGGACATTGGAAAGAGAGCCTGCCAAAGGTACCCAACGGGCGAAAAAAGTTCCCGAAGGAAGAAGGAAGTCGAAGAATCCTGGAGGGTGCAGGCTACTTCTAAATTTTACCAAAAGAAAGAAATGGTTCATAGAAAAATACTCAGGTTTTCTGGGGGAATATTACCAACATAAGGCTATGGTTGCTAAACAACTGCCTTATTTTATGGTTTCCAATCAATTGATCCCATGGCCTTTATCCCAAAACATTTTCTTTGTGAACCATCTGCATTCATAACACATAAGGTATCATCGGATAGAAAGGCAATCTGTGTACCATCTGGCGACCAAAATGGTTTATGGTCATTTTTTCCTCCACTTTTCGTAATATTTATTTGCGGGTTATCTTCACAATCAACACACAATAGATAGATTTCGGCATTGCTGTCGCGATTAGTAGCAAAAGCTATTAATTTGCTATTCGGAGACCATGAAAAATCGAAATCAGATCCATTACTGTTACTGAGATTCTTGAGTTCTGTACCATCTAGTTTGATCATAAATATATTACTGTAAGGACCTAAAAACGCTATGTGTGAGCCATCCGGTGACCAACGCGGGTTTACGCCTTCGGTAAACTCCTTTTTTTCTGTTCCATCGTAATTCATTACACAGATTTCGTAATACCAAAGTCCTGTACTCAAATATTTGGTGGTTTCATATACGATCCTGGAGCCATCAGGTGACCATTGTGGATTGGTATCGTCAGTGGGGTTATTGGTCAATCGTTTTATACCAGTCCCATCGGCGTTAATTGTATAGATCTCATTAATCCCCGAGCGGAGTGAGTTGAATACGATTTGTTTGCCATCCGGTGACCAATCAGGATGCCTGCCTTCAGCTTTTCTTGTTAAATTAATAAGATCAGAACCATCCGCGTTCATGAGATAAATGTTAGGATAGCCTTCAAAGATGATCTTCGTTCCATCAGGTGACCATTGCGGATTAAAAATATCCACCATATCGCTGGTCAGCTTTGTCAATCCTGAGCCATCATTATTGATGCTGTAAATGGCACACATGTTTTTTTTACATGACGAAAAAACCAATTTACCTGGTTGTGGAATGGTTGTTGCAGTTGGTGTGATCGTTGCATTGGGTGTAACTGTCGCTGTTGAGGTAAGCGTTATTGTTGGTAATGTTGTCGGTGGAACGGCGGATGTAAAGGAAATTGTTGCGGATGACTCAATAGTCATTTGACCATTGCAGGCTGATAGAAATATCGCAATCAACCCTATTATTATCGAGAATTTTGAATTTCTGCTTTTCATAAATGACATCTCAATGATCCTGTAGGTTATGGGGACACGCTTAAACTAACTGATTCAACGGACTCTTTCTATATTGCGATAATGTCGATAATCCAATCAAGATTTTTCTTTATTTCAGAAGGATCCTTTGATATAAAGAATGTGCTGGAGGTCGCATTTTCATGATGGTGTGGTTTTGCCCGTGAGCATATGTGTAATATCGCCACATAAAGACCTCACCTGACAGGTCCCTATAAAAAGCAACCCAAGATAAGAATACCATTCAATTATCGATTCTAAGGTTCTCGTAACAATATCACCATAATTAATACTTATTTGTTCCCCATTATAAAACCGACCAGCGAGAATCCTCTGAGGATTTCCAGTGAGATTTTTCATAATGTTTGCAATCTCTGGAATCCATCCGTCTCTTGGTTGGGAGAATGGAAATATTGGGGACCAATCCTTCACCACCAATTTTGAGAAAATTCTACCTCAGTACATTACATCCAATCATGAGAATAAAAAGAATTAGTCCTTATTACTGGCAAACATTGTTATAGTATCGAGGTGAATAGCCTCCAAACCGAGACCATGCACTAGTTAGGTAAACTACTCTATCGTATTGATTTAATGTTGTAGCTTCATAATCAATAACATTACCACCACTTGTGACATAGAAAACTACAGTATGAACTCCACATTTATTCAAGATATCTCCCATGAGTAAATAGCTGGGTGAATTGTATGAAGTAGAAACAGTCTCGAGAGCACAAGATGAGTAGTGCTGTGTCAATTGCCAGACTCTACTTGCGAAACCAGAACAATCCACCCCTCTATCGCAATACTCGTTTGTAGTATTAATATCACCAGCCTGATAATTGGAAGTCATGTATGCATTAAATTGGCTTACGGATTCAAACCCACCCCAATCATAAGATACACTGGAATATGTTCCAGGATTCGTCAGGTATCTTGGTTTTAGTCTGCCGGTACAAGCCCCATTGATATTGGTAGAATTCAAATCCTTTGAATTGTTCTTGTAACCCGAAGCGATGTTTATCATCGTTGCACGTGTAACACAAGCCAAAGCAATGGATTCCTCCCCTTGAATGGCGTATGAATTTGCCTCTACAGAAGGATTACGGAGAATAGGGCTGAGTTTTTGAAAGAAATTCAATCGAAGGATATCAACATGATCCGGACGGGTTGCTAACGCATAAATATTTCCATCCGGCCCTATGGCTAAATTTTGAGCTACATAAGTATATTGCTCATCGAGTGGCATTCGAGAAATCCCCAGCAAATAGCCTTTTTTATCATAGTGTCTTATTGTCTGATCAACCTGTATAGCTGGATTCAGAGCTAACTCTTCTAAAATGACATAGAAATCTTCGTTTACACCAAAGCCTAATATATGTATGCCACCCAGATCATTGGTAGTATCGATTTCGATCGTTTCTGATCCAATGTTTATGGTGCCATGCTTTGGATTGGCTGAAGCCAGTCCATTTGTGTTTGCAGAATAAAGTATGCTGTTGCGAAAATAACCGTTAGTCTCAATTTTATCGATAAGGTTTCCCTTTTCATTTAATAACTGAGTTACACGCTCTCCAAATCCGCGTTCCACTAGTAATTCACCTTGTTCTCCCAGCGAAATTCCAGTCAAACCATCTTCCAGATACAGACCTTTTGGTAGATCATAACTCCCTAACAAATCTCCCTTTACTGTTAACCGCAACACTTTTGGCGGTAAAGAGGATTGGTCAAGTACCAGGATAACGTCATTATTCACGACTAGATCAGTTGCACCGACGATCAGTTCTTCAAGGTCAATTTCCTCTAGAAAATCACCCTTCAAGCTATAGTGAAGAAGACGATTCCCGGCTGTATCAGCAATCCAAAAACTTCCATCATTAGAAATGGTGAAAGCTGCTGGACCCCAAGTAAGACTATCAATGGCACCACCACCTTCGTAATGTATGCCATTTTCGCCTGTTGGTATGGAAAACATAACATCGTACAATTTCTCATCTTCAGCCTTGGCCGATATTATTGCACCTGACAATAATCCACTCAATATAATAATTATTAATGCTGGCAGTAACAGTTTGGTTATAAAAACATTCTTACTCATTTTAATCCTCCCGATATCAATCCATGACAAGTGGTTCCTCGAGTATCATTTAATTAATCATATCAAATCTGATGTTAATTCCTTGTAAAGTTTTAATAACCCAGATAATTGAAGCGACCATCTTCAACGGATTAAAACTTAATAAAGATTTAACACAATTCAAGGTATTATTGAAGAGTGAATGAATAAATAGACACAAACATTGGAGGGATGCCATGAACCGCAAAAAAAATTTCTTTTACTCGTTGATTTGTTTAGGAGTTGCTTTATTCCTTATCGCTGCAACTCCAAAAGTGGAAAGTTTTAAACAAAGTCATTGCTATTATTTGTTGTCGCCAATAAATAAGGACATCGGCGGCTCCTCAGAAATTATTGAATCAGCTTGCTTTGATACGTTTTCAGAGGCGATACAAGCAGCCACTAAAGGCCGGGTTCTACTTGATCCATCCATTCGTCCTGAAAATATTACAGAAACGATGCTCAATGATATCGAAGGAAAAGACTTAGATGCTGTCCAAGTTGTAATAGGTATTGACTGGGATTATTCAAACTATGGAGGGAGTACTTATACCTGGGTTGTAAGCAACTATGGGTGTTCGGATACAATTCAATATAGTGTTTCTACCATGCCATCTGGCTGGAATGATCGAGTTTCATCAGCAAAAGGTTATTCCAATTGCAGCTTTTACCATTACCAAAATACGAATTTTGGGGGATCCTCTGTTGTCTGCAATCCGAATTGTTCATCAATGGGTGCATTAGACAACTCCACCTCTTCTGAAAGATGGATTATTCCATAGAAAATCATACTGCTGAATATTCTTCAGGATATATTAACTTATGAACTTATTAATTGTTGAAGATGAAAAGGATGTCGCAACAGCTCTTGGCCAAGTTCTGACAAGAAACGGATATTCTGTCAATATTGCTGAAAATGGCGCTGAGGCAATTGAATTGATCGAAATTAACGAATATGATTTGATGATCCTGGACCTGAATTTGCCTGATATGGATGGCCTTGAAATATGTCGCACTGCACGCCAGCAAAAGCCTGCTCTTCTTATCCTGATTCTAACTGCCCGCGTCAATATACAAGATGTTGTATCGGGATTAGACCATGGAGCTGATGATTATTTAATTAAACCTTTTCATCTGCAAGAAATTTTGGCAAGAATTCGAGCATTGTTTCGCCGAGATTTGCAATGTCGGGACCCACTAATCAAAGGTAAAGACATTTGTATTGATTCGGTTGAACGGGTGGTCTGGAAAGCTGATCACCATATAAAATTGACTAGAAAGGAATATGGCATCCTTGAGTATTTGATGCGACATCCCGGCGAAGTCATCAGCCAGGAAGATTTAATTGAACATGTGTGGGGTTCAATCACCAATATCTTTTCAAATACAATCCGCGTTCACATTCAATCCCTGAGATATAAATTAGGGGATGACTGCGATAACCCTGCATACATTGAAACAGTCATTGGGGAAGGTTATCGTTTCATGAAGGCTGCCGAAATAAGTGATGAACATGAAAAAACATATATTCCTTACTGCTTTTGATATGATCGGAAACAATTTGACCATCCACCAACGAGTTGCCCTGCTAACCAGTGGAACTATTGTGGTTTTGGGATTAGCGCTGATTTTATTTATTAATTTGATCGCGCCTATGTTCATTACAAATGAAACAGGTGTTCCAAATTCGATGGTACTGGTTAACACATTGGACGAGAATGGCAATACCGTAACTGTACTTATGGAGACTCCAGCACCGGAAGGATATACAATTCTTCATGATACAAATATCTTAAAAGGCGATCCACTTAGTGTTGTTAGAGTTCTATCTGTTGTGGGATTAGTAGTGATAGGGGGGATTGGTTACTTTGCATCAAAGTGGGTTGCAAAGTATGCTTTACAACCGATCATTCAAATTTCCCAGGCTACAAGAAACATCGATGTTCAGACACTGGATAAAAGGTTGAATTATCAAGGACCGTCAGATGAAGTAAAAATGCTGGCAGATATGATCGATTCTATGTTAATTCGCCTTGATACAAATTTTAAACAACAAAGCCATTTTGTCGATAATTTGGCACATGAATTGCGGACCCCCTTAACTTCAATTCGAATGAACATTGAGGCGCTTGAATCCAATCCAGATGCCTCATTAACCGATTATCAGATATTAACCCGAACAGAAGAAAAAGCAGTGTTGCGATTGGAGCAATTGGTGGAAGATTTGCTTTTATTAGCAAAAGGGGTTAAAAAGATCGATTACCAATCGATCATGATTGGCGTCTTGTTTGAAGAAATAATTGATGAACTATCACCCATATCAAAAGAGAACAAAATAACTCTAAAATTGGATGAGGAGTTTGATGGTGAAGTTCGAGGGGATCCCGTCCTATTACAACGCGCAATTACCAACCTTGTAAAAAATGGTATTCTATACAATCATCCAGGTGGTTATGTAATATTATCCTCTCGAAGTGAAAATGATCAGGTGGTTATTGAAATTCGCGATAACGGCATTGGTATTCCTATAGAGCAACAAGATCTTATCTTTGAGCGATTTTACCGTGTGAAACCATACCCGGAAAACAACAAAAAGGGTAAAGGTCTTGGCCTGTCTATTGCTGCACACATCATCAATTTTCATAATGGCCAGATCAGGCTTAAAAGCCTTCCGGGAGAGGGTAGCACTTTTACGGTAATCATTCCAAAAAATCAGGCCTATAATTAAGTATATTTGGATCGATTTCTTAGATCATAATTTTGATTTATTCCATAAGACCGTTAGTCACCATATTTACATTTTGGGGATATTGAAATTTACTATAAAAGTCTGAATTACAATAAGCCACATAAAATTAACCCGTACATCGGAGATAAACCTTGAAAACAATTATCCTAATCATTCTGATAGTGGCGGTAGTCTTGTCGCCGATGGCCTGGTTTGCCTGGCGCGGCGGACAGCCGATGGAACTCGCCCAATTCAATGGATTGACCTACTTCGAATTTCTCTCCTGGCACAAGCTGGCTTACCAGCAGCTCGCTGAGCAGTACCAGGCAACCAACCCGGGAAAAGTAGCTGATACGCCTTGTTATGGGATTGAATTGGGCGTGAGTGTTTTTGCTCGCTTACCGGTATCTGGATTCTATGCTCTGGCCGGGATCTTTCCTGAACTGCAACGCATTATTAACCAGAGTGATATCCAGGCTGGCTTCATACAAAAGGATGTGTCCTGGTCATCTTTCTTCTCTGCCTGGTGGTATTCTTACGAAAACCTTGTCTTGTCTGGAGCTGAATCAAATCAACACAATCCAGTAGTTTACTGTCGCATCCAACCATATAACCCTTCCCCAGCGGACCTAAGTATTTTGCTAGAACCGACAAGATTAAACCCTTGACATAATCCACTGGACAAGGATAAAATCCCCACCGTTGTGAAGTGACCGGCTTTCGTGCCGGATTCTGCCAGTAAATGACGTGTTTCCCGAAAGGGAAGCACGTTTTTTTGTTTAACTTTTCAGAGGAACTCATGGAAATTCAACTATCTCGCAAGTTTCTTAGAAACGTAATGATTTTGGTTGTTATCTTGATCGCAGGAATCCTGGCTTATTCAGCCTATCTAACATTTTTTACACCAAGAGAATCTCAGGAAAACGAGTTGCCACCTGCCAGCATGGACAGCCCGGCTCTTCAGGCCTTAGTCGCCTTTTATTCTCCCAACCCTGACCAACCGGAGCAATGGATGGAAAATGTTTGTCAAGGGATGACCACGGATGGTTGTGAATTATTCCGTTCACTCTACGCTCCATCCATCCTGGCGGAAGGAGCTCAGGGTCAAGGTGCAAAAGCGACTGTTACAGTACAAAACGCAAACGTCGATGATTTCGGTGATGGTCGCCGTATCTGGCAGACAAAAATTGAAATGGGCAAGGAAACAATTGAGGTCTTTATTGAAGTTGAACTGCTGGACACCCAATGGTACCTGAGACGAGTATTGTTCCAGGAAGAAGCAACCCAGTACACAGTCCCATAAGAGGAAAACATGCGAAAGGTTATTTTCATCTTACTTATTTTATTCCTGGTCGCATCGACCATTCCTGTTTATGCGCAGGATGGCAGTGGAAATGATTTTGATGTGGATACCGGTGGTGCCTGGGGTGAGGTAGTGGATGCGAATGGCAATATCCTATACAACGAGCTTGTTGATCTTGGGGTAGTCAACCAGGATGCTGATTGGATGCCAACCATTCCCGGTTATGGACAAATCCAGGCTGAATATCACATGTACCAGACCTCATCCGGAAATATTGTTGTCATGCCAACGGCAACCACTCTGTTATTTATGGCGATTAATCCTTTTGAGTCTGGATTTGATGGCGCAGCCTCCCAGTTGGGGAACGGAATGGGTGTGGTATTGGAAGCCCCGGGTCTTATCAAGGCTTTACTTGGAGGTTACCTGGAAACGGATTCCATAAAAAATATGGGTTATTCCGATCAAGATGTATTCTTTCAAGATGTGATCAATGGAAAGACGAATATATTTACCGCTTTAGGGAAAAATGTACTGAATTTTTTACAATATCTCATTGCTTCCTCCTGGGAAGATAAGAACATCTACACTATGCTGCTCTTATACACTCCAGATATGTGCAACAAAATTCCAGGAGGGTGCCCAGAGGGAGCTTTCCTGCCTGAAAACATCACTCCACCTGACGGTCCCTGCCCATCCGGAAAAGCGACCCCCGGCAAGATCACGGCTACGGCAGGGAAAACAGCCCCAAACAATGTACTGGTGGTTGGTCAAGACCCGGAAAAACGTGGTGCCGACCTATGGTGGGAGCTGCGTGTTGCACCAACTATATACACCTATTGGAAACAAGAACTAATCGTCGAGAATGTCTGTGTGGAGTTGACTGGCACAGGCCTCTCGGATTGCACAACATCCAACAATAAGAAAGGTCTGATAACACCAACTGTCACCGGTTGGAAGTGCGAGCAATACACCCAGATCTTCCAGGAAAAGTTAAATTGGGGGCTCGGCATTGCCAGTTTGAGCCAGACTTCTCGCGATTGGATACTCACCACTCTCAGCATCCGTTATCCCCGTGCTTTTCTGCATAATCCTTATTTTTCATTTTCCGGTGCAGCCGGTGGCTTCCTGGGAGACGGGTCATACCGCTGGCGTCTAACCCGCGATAAGGTCCAGCTTGCAGATCCCGGTTACTTCAACCTGATGGTGAACGGATCAACCAGCGGCACACCGGTAACCGCTCCACGCGGGTTCAGCCTCAACGCAGGTCAAGTTCCAGTATGGCTAAAAGAAGTTGTGATCATCAAATGAGCTTTCTGATAAATATTATGTTCTGGATTGCCAACGGTTTCCTGGTCCTTGTTTATTTTATTGTACAAAACCTGGCTACCCTGGGTTTGGTATTCTCCTGTGCTTTGTTTGTCATCAAAAACCCACACGAGCAGAAAACCTGGGCGGCAAGCTCCGGCGCTCTGGGGCTGATAGCCAGCATCCTGGCTCCATTTCCGGTTCCATTGTTTCTACTGCTTCTATCCCTGGTTGGTTGGATCGTGCTGTACTTGGAACAATACAACCCGTTGGATCGCCAGTGGGACATCATTCGCGGCCTGGGGTTATACGGATTGATCGGGATCGGGTATGCCGCTTACCAATTAAGCAATCTGGCAGAACGGATCATGACCGATCCCATGACAGCCCAGGGAGGTGGCTACCTGAATGCCATCATCGGAATCGTCACCTATATCTTTCCACTGGGCATCCTGGCTTTCTGGGCTCAGGCGGTCTTTGCCCATCCTCCTGGTGTCGGTAGACCAGAAGAAATTCTCAAAAAGGTTCGCACCCGTGGAAAGCACTAGGATGATGGAGAAAACCAGCTTGCTTGCATATCTGCCGGGGTATAGGGGGCTTTGGCATATTTGCGCTTACAAGAGCAGGTCGACAGATTTGATTGCTAACTCCCCAAGCACGGATTTGAAGGTCTCATGCTCACTATTGTAAATAATGGGCTTCATATCCAGGACAACTCGCTACACTACGCCTGGTTCGACCTGCAGGATGGTGAGAGACGATTCTTCCGCGCCCTGGCACTCAAGGAACTGGCTGCCATCCCTGTATCCGTGCGGGAGGATTACGATCTGTTGGGAAAACAATGGGCAGCAATGCGCGGCCTGCACAACGCCTCCGTTAATTTCGTTTACACAGCCATGGGTATCTTTGACCCGCAACATATCGGCGTGGTGCAATATTTTGGCGCAGTTGCTGAAGGTTCGAGCGAGGAAGCCGCAGCAGAGCAAGCCATCGAAGGCTTGGTTACCGTCGAGAGCGTGCTGGCAAACTTTCCCCAATCCAAACTGTCATCTCCGACTCCAGAGTGGTTTCGCTGGTATCTGGATTTTGTCACCAGTCGTGGTCGCTTTCTAGCTGCCATCCTGGGACATCCAGACCCCCGTCAGGGTAAGCGCGGCGACGCAGGTGATGGATCCGTTGGAGACGATAGCGACTCCGACCTGGCTGAAGAACAGAATGAGATCCTGTTTCGAGGTCTGGCAAAACTACGCCAGAATTTTGTCTTCCAGGTTCTGGCGGAACATGTCAGCCGTGACCATGCCACCGATGCGCTCATCCGTGTAGCCCAGGCTGCCTCGGTCGTTGCTTCGCGTCGAAAAGGATCCATGGGTATCGGATTCAGTCTTGGCATTCCCCTGATGGCAGCCATCAACCAGGGTATTTCCGGAATTCAGAGCAGTGGAACTGGGGCATCACAGGGCACATCAGACGGTGTGTCGCATGGTTGGGGGGATAGTCACCAGATTGGCCAGGCTCATGCTGTATCAAATGGGGTGACGGACACAGTTGGGAAATCAAGCGGGCATTCGTGGGGAAGCAGCGAATCGGTCACAGATTCGCAAACAGTCACTGATTCAACCATGCAATCGCACTCCGAAGGTGAGAATACGGGAATCAACTTTGGCGCCAGCTTGGGAGGGAATCTGGGTGCCAGCGCCGGGCTTGGTATTTTCGATACAGGTGTCCGAGTGCAAGGTGGGCAAAGTATTGGTGTGAGTGCAGGTGTCAGTCATGGTTGGAGTTGGGCGGATAGCTGGGGGGTCGGCCATGCCGAGTCGATAGGCCACTCAGTAACCAAGGGAAGTTTCGAATCGTTTTCCGAAAGCGAAATGCGATCCAAATCCATATCCCACAGTGAGACACTTACCGACTCTGAGAGTTGGGGACAACAGCAAAACTGGGGAGAAAGTCAATCTGTCAGTGCGGCACGCTCCCAGATGCAAAATATTGGGCTATCACGGAACCTGGCCTCCGGGTTTTCGACCGGCGTGGTTCCCGGTATCAACATCAACCGCACCTGGCAAACTGAAGATGATGTAGCCGAGCGAGTGACCGAGATCCTGCGCAAACTGGAGGGTCTTCTAAATATGGCTTCGTCTGAAGGTGGCTTCATGACCAATGCCTTTATCTTCACGGACTCCCGCCAGGGTGCTTCAGCAGCCGATGCATTAGTCCCACAAGCCTTTCACGGTCCAAACGTACCTACGCCGGTTCTGACTGTCCATCCAGCACCGGACGATGAGAAGTCATTGCGAACACATGCTTTCGCCTTCTGTCCTTGGCGAGGAGCAGACGATGGTGACCCTTTCGGTGGTGATCTGTGGACCCGTTACGCCACTTTGTTGACCGCCGGTCAACTGGCTGCCCTGACAGCTCCTGGCCTTTTCGAGGAAGGATCAGCCACAACAGTCATGGCTCCGATCCCGAAAGGCATGGCTTTCTACCCCCGCATGAGTGGTGATGTGGTACTCGGGCATCAGTACAGCCCCGAAACAGCAGATTTAACCACGGCCCAGATACGCATCAGCCAGGACAACTTAATGCACACCATGTTCGCTGGTGACACTGGTTTTGGAAAGAGTGTGGCTGCCATTCGCATGGCATATGAGACGACCCTTTGCTGGAAGTTACGCACAGTGGTGTTGGATTTCGGGGCAGGCTGGCGCTCGTTGCTCAATGCGCCTGGTATGAAATCAAAGGTAGACATTCTGCAGCTTTGGCCCGATGCCGTCCGTCCGATGCGTTGGAATCCACTCCAGATCGGACGCAACCTGGCTCCGGAGACTCAGTGGCGCGCCTTCGCGGATGTTTTCGGCGGGATAGCCCAATTGGGTGTCAAACGTCAGAAGCAGGAGATGCTAGAGGCATTGCGTAGAATTTACCTGCGAGCTGGTGTCCTGATCGATGACCCGGAAGTACGCGGCCATGCCCGCTGGGGCCGGGTGCAAAGCGATGAAACCAACCTGCTCGGTGTGGCTATCAATATGCCATTGAGTTCATTGACATCCGCTCAGCGCCAGGCACTAGCTGTCCAGCGCAGTTCAGTGGTCGGACTGGCGGATCTGTATGAGGAGGTGGATGTCAAACTGCAATCCATCCCACCACGCGACACCATGTTGACTGGCGTCCTGGAGGGCATTCTCTTCCGCCTGAATCCCCTGGTGCAAGGCTCGGCAGCAGTCCAGTTTGCCCCGGGCAAGGATACTGTGCCTGTTGAAGATTTCTCAAAGCCATGGGGAACCACGATCATTGAAGGTGGCATGTTCCTGGATGATTTTGGGAAAGCTTTCCTGCTGGGCTGGACCGGCTGGCATCTTTACATGGATATGGTCTCCCGCCGGGTGCACGAGGTAAATACCGGCGAGCCCTTACTGCAAATCTTTTTCGAGGAAGCCAATAAGATATTCATCCAGAATAAGGGGAGCGAGGACGAATCCACCGGCGTCTCGGCTGCCCAACGCTTTGCAGATATGTTTCGGGATGCCCGCAAGTACAAAGCCCGCCTGCACCCGATCACACAGGCTCCTTCTCTCATTCCTCAGGACATCATCTCTTCCTGTAACAACCTGGTGGTTGGCTTCTTGAAGCAACCAAAAGACAAGGACCTGGTATTGTCAGCACTAGCCCGTTCCGAAAAAGGTTTCCGAGACGAGGAATGGCGCAGGTTCGTAGACGATATACCGATTGGAATGGTCATAGGGCGTTTTCCTTACACTATGGAACGTGAAGCCCAGCGCCCGGTGCTATTCCGCCCATTGATGCTGGATGTACCGGAGCCTACGGATGAAGAAATTGAAAAACAACTGGGAAGGATCTCTCTATGAAGATTATTCCCCGCTGGCTGGTTATGTTGCTAATTTTCGTTTTATTTCTAACCATGCTCATCATTGCCCTCAACTCCAAACCAGAGCAACCTGGTTTTTGGAAAATTCCAAGGCTTTCCACCACCACGCCTACTTCCAATTGGGGACAAGCCCCCTGGCGTACTCCTATTCCAATTACTCCTGATATCTCAACCCCGCCATCATCCCCAACTCCTTGAGGTACAAGCATGTCATCATCTTTGCCCATTGTTTTCTTATCCCCCGATGATCCTGAAAAATCCCGCCAGACTCTGTCTGAGGTACTGGCGTCTTTACCACAAATACCTGTGCTGGGACTGATCATCAAAGTCAGCCATGACGGTAAAAAAGAAATTGTTGTCAACTGGATGTTCGCGGATGCAACTCTGGTCAAATCTCTGGCCCTGGTGCTCCCAAACCAGGCTACATCACCCAACAAGGAGTAAGCTCATGTTCAAGAAAGTCATCCCTGTCATTCTAGCCATCCTTGTCTTCGTGGTGGCATTTGTATTGCTTCAACCCGCCCCTTCCGCCTCGGTAGTGGTCGCTGCCCATGACCTGCGTGCCGGACATTTCCTGACGGAGAGCGATGTGGAATTAAGAGCATTGCCTGCTAATGCGGTAGCTCCAGATGCTGCCACAGATATCGCAGCAGTGGTCGGCCAATCACTGCGAATCGACCGGGGAACAGGAGATGTAATCCGAAGCACCCAACTCGGCGAGCTGATCACTCTCCAACCCGATGAGCGTGCAATGGCCATCAATATCAATGATACGACCGGTATTGCTGGTTTGCTGCTGCCGGGGCAGAAAGTTGGCGTAGTAGCAACCATCGCCAATCAGGCCTTCGACACCCAGGGTTTTTTCTCGAAGGCAGTCATCGAGGGTCTGCGGGTGTTGTATATTGATCCACGGTTTGCAGCCAGCCCTGTCAACAGTGTTCAGGCGGTTTCGACGCCAGATTCAATGACCGGTTTTAAATCCACCGTCCAGGAACGCTCCCAGAAGGGTGTGGTGGTCCTGGCTGTCCCGATCCGGCTGCAGACGATCCTGTATGATTTCACTTCTGCAAAGGCCGGATCCGAGGCGAGGCAGGTGAACGCCATCGAGTTACTGGTAGCTTTGAGCACAGCGGACGGGGCACATATCACCCTATACCTTATGCCAGGTGAAGACATCACGGATTTCTCCTCGCCAGGTCTGTGGCTACCTGATATGGTGGTCACCCCTCAGACAACAGCAACTACGACACCTACACCCACAGTAGAAACACCATGACAAACTGGGGAAATGCTTCAACCGTTTCAAGTGGTGATACTCACCCCATCAGCGTTCTGCTGGCAGGGAAAGTCAACGATTCGCGTTTATTAAGCTGGCAGCAGTCCGTCCTGATGGATGCCCGTTTCCGCCTGGCCGCGGTTGCTAACGATGCAGCCGACTTGCAGGTAAAACTCTCCTCCAGCCCGGAAGTGGTTGTCCTGGATGCCATGGTCTTCGATGGCCCTGCCCAATTGATCCCTTCTTTGACTGCCATCAACGGAGCTGTTTACCTCATCCTGCCTACACAAATTTCCAACAATGATGAACTAAAAGGACTTCCGGAAGAACTCAAAACCATACCATCCGTCAAGATGGTGTATGTCGGGGATGCCAATATTCCCGACCTGCTGATGCGCGCCTACGGAGATGCCATGGCACTACGCAAGACCATTGCGGCTCCCCAGGCTGCCTGGTCGGGTCGTCCAGGAGGAGGTGCGGCTGTTTCCGGGATGCGGGTTGTCACAGTCTGGAACCGCGCTGGCGGTGTTGGCCGCACCACTATTGCAACCGCGCTGGCCCAGGCGGTTTCCCGGCGGAACATCCGCACTTTACTGGTCAACCTGGATGCGCCGGATGTCATGCCGTTGCACTACGGTCTCAAATCCGATCCAAATGTAACAGGCTGGTTCTCCAACCCTACGGATAGTGGTCTGAAGGCTGCCATCCAGACGATTGGAGATCTGAACGTCATCGCTGGATTTCCAGATATTATGAGTGAAGGCTTGGGAGAACAGTCCGACGACAAGAACTCCGTTTCATCCCTGGTCACGACCGCTGCTTACGCTGGCTTTGCTGCAATTATCTTGGACACGCCGGTCGCCGGGATCGCGCCACGCAGCATAGCTGCCGCCAACACCTGGATCCTGGTGGCTCGTCCAACCCTGGCGGACGCCTGGGCCTCAGTAGAAGCTTTCCGCACGGTCACCCAGCGTGCCGCCGGGCAACACCGGATCAATCCCGGCAATATCTTCGTAGTGCTCAACAAGCGTCGGCAGGGCATGCTATCCCCCGACGACTGGCACCGCGCCGCTGACCAGGCCAGCCGCAAGCTAGGGCTGCAAGTCAGTTTTCCTCCGATTGCAGCTGTCATCCCGGATGTGAGCGGAGTCACACTGGCACAGGATGCTGGCAGGTCTGTTATGGACGGTTCAGATGAGTTTGCCCGTCCGATCAACTCTCTGGTTGACATGTTGTTCGGTGGCCATGCTCCATCGGCAGCCTCGCTCAAGAAAAACCTGGTCTCGATCAAGTTCAAGTAATAGGAGGGGGATATGAGCAACAGTTGGATAAACCTGGTCCCAAGCATTGAGCCGGAACAACGCTCGAAGATCATTGAGGAAGTCTCCCAGGCCTTCAAAGGCCGCTCTCTGACCGAGTTACGCCAGGATCACGAGAAGCTGATCCAGCAAGCGCTCCCCCTAACCCGGGCGGTTATCCAGCACATGAGCCTGCAAGCGGGAGAGGCCGAGATCCAGGAGCTTGCCAGAGAGGTCGCAGCTCGCGTCGGTGGTCTTGGGTTTTTGGAACCTCTTCTGCGTTTGGACAGTGGCTACACCGAGATCGCAGTGAATACCAACGGTTCGGTCTGGGTTGTGCCGAAAGGCGATCAGGATTTTGTACGCCTGGAAAATGTCCATCCATCCCTCAATGATGTCTGGAGGGCAGTTGAAGCCTTGCTGGCACCGCTGGGACGGGCCTGCAACGAGGCAACTCCTTCAGTGGATGCCAAGTTGCCCCGTCAGGAAGGGTTACCTGGTGGAGCACGCGTCAAGGTGCTGCATCCCGTCATTGCTCCTGGGGACGGCTACCCGGTAATCAATATCCGCCTGTTTGAACCCAAGCCTGTTCCCCCGCAAAAACTGGTTGAGTGGAAGGTTGCTCCCAAAGAAGTGATCGATGCCCTGATCGAAGCCGTCAGCCGCGGATTGCGCATTTTGATCATCGGTGGCACGGCCAGCGGCAAGACGACATTGCTCTCTGCCATCTGTCACGGGATACCCAAGGCTGCACGGGTGGTCAAGATCGAAGATCCAGAGGAGATCTGGCTGGACCATATGCATGTCGTAGCTCTGGAAGCCCGTCCAGCCCAGATCGGCACCTCGGTGACCTCCTACACCCTGGCGCATGGTGTGGATGATGCCATGCGCATGTCGCCACGCTGGTTGATCGTCGGTGAAATGCGGCGCGGAGATGCCGTAGCCGCCTTGTTCCGCGCCCAGATGTCCGACCACCCCGGATTGTCAACCTTCCATGCCGAAGGACCGGAATCTGCCATCGGGCGTTTGAATCTGCTTCTGTTCAACGATATCGGTGTACGGGCGGAGGGCGCAAAAGAAATGTTCATCCAGGCAGTAGATTTGCTGGTTCAAGTCGGCTTCCGTCTCAACGAGCAGGGTCAACGCCGCAGGCATATTGTCGGCATCTGGGCAGTGGACAAAACACTGAAAGCAGGCAATGTGACATTTTCTGCACTGTACCGGCTACCCGGCCAGGAGTTTGAGGAGCGGTCGGCCTCCCTGGCGCATGTTGAAAATTTACTCAACGAATTTTCACACAAGCAAGCGGAAAAAGGAGCATCTCATGTTTAGCATTCAACTGCCACCGGTTGTTACCAATTCTTTGCCATTCCTGGCAGCTGCTGCCCTGGTGATGATCGCCTTCGTGCTGGGCGGTGTACTGGCATACCGGTTGGAAAAATCAACCAACTCCCGTCTTGCAGATTATGCCGCGGATGCTCTCCCTGAGAAGAACCAGCCTGTTCCTACTGGCAGCTTCGAGCATCGCGTCCGCATCGCATTCCTGAAATATAACCTGCGTGTGGATGGCAAGGAGAGCTTATACCTGTGGTTGGCCCGTGGTGTTGCAGGAGTTGTCGTGGTCCTGCTAATGCTAGTTTCCGGTCTTCCTATTCTGACCAGCCTGATCGGTTTTGTGGCCGGGTATGTGCTGGTAAATGGGCTGGTTTCACGCGCCTGGAATAATGTCCGCACCGAGATGGAGGCCGAGATCCCGGGATTACTGTCCGGATTGAAATCAGCGCTATTCACCGCACCGAACGTCCCCCAGGGATTGGAAGACACAGCCAGGACCTTGCGTAAAGATGGTCCACTGCGAGCCTGGGGAATCAACGCCGCTTCCCGAATGCACGCGGAAGGTCATCCAGCCATCGAGACCCTGCGCCTGGAAGCAGCCATCATCTCCACCTCGCTGGCGATCTGTGTCGAGTTGATCGGACGGATGTGGACCACCGGAGGTGAAGGTTATGCCCTGGCCTTCGAGAGTGCTGCTGCCAATCTGCGTGATGTGCTCAATGCACGTGTCATGGCACGCGCGCGCGGAGCAGGCGCACAGGGGACGGTCAACTTGCTGATGGGGCTGACCTTCTTGATGATCGTCTTCCTGACCCGTTCACCCTCCATGGCAGCCACGATCAACACACCATTGATCCAAATTGTTTATGCAGGCATTTTTCTGATGATCGTGTACGGGTACACCATGATCGGTGACATGATCAACAAGGCTGTTTAGGAGAGTTACCTATGGATTATCGCTATCTGGTATCGCTTGGAGCTGCCATTCTGATGGCACTGTTAGCCTTCTGGGCAACCCGCATGTGGGATTTCACGCTCAAGAAGTCGGCTGCCAATCGCCTGGAAAATTTTGCAGAACCAGAACGGCGCGGGTTGACAGATCGCCTGGGTGATGCCCTTGTGGATCGGTTGGGTCTGCGTTTGAAAGCCTGGAAACACGAATTGCGCTGGGCACACTTCGGCGGACATTACCGGGGTCAGGGTGTCGGCAGCGTCCTGGGACAAAGCGTTCTGTTTGCTTTATTTGGACTTGGATATCTCCTTCTCGTTCAATCTTTCAGTCCGCTTTATCTAGGAGCGATCGCCCTGGCAGCCTATTTCCCTTACATGCAATTGCGCTCAAAGGCAGACTCTGTCCGCGATCTTGTCAAGCGTACCTTGCCTGAGACTGCCGCCTTGATCGCAGCCGAGAGGAATGCAGGCGGTTCGATGGATACTGCTCTGGATCGGGCTGTGTCCTTACCCGGACCATTGGGAACCATCCTGAGGGAGGCAGTGGATCGTGCCCGCACGGAAGGTGGGCTGCTATTTTCACATGCTGGAGCGAAGGGGATGATCGTTCAGCACCTATCGGAATTGAACTTCTCTCCTCTGGAGGCTTTTGCAACCCGCATGGATGCCATCGCTGCCAAAGGAACTGAGGGTCCTCGCCGGATGAATGACCTAGCGCGTGATCTGGCTACCGAATACCAGGTGGTTGTAGCCCGCTCAGCGGAAACATTGGATAACAAGCTTCTCATGCCGATGACCGTTTTCTTCTTCGTCCCATTCATGGCTGCTGTGTTCATCCCATTGATGGTCAGCGTCTTCGAAACCTTTTAGACATGTTGACGAACATCGGAGCCTTCCTGTTTATCTTGCTGGCTTTTGCCCGGGTGAATGTGATCCTGTCACGCGGGTCTACCACCATTCTTGAACTGCTACTGATCGCGCAATCCGGCCTGGCGGCCATCCTGCTGATATTCCGCCGCAAACCATTTTATACCGCCCCACGCCGTGTGGAAGTGATGATCTGGCTCTCAGCCGGGTTGCCACTGCTGATGAATACGCCTGCCACAAACACAAATTTTTGGATGAGCCTGGCACCAGTTCCAGGCCTGGTGCTCAATCTATGGGCAATGGCCTGTCTGGGGTCAGCTTTCGGAGTCGCTCCTGCTGAGCGCGGCCTGGTTCTGACCGGACCTTATCGCCTGGTCCGACACCCAATGTACAGCGGGGAATTGCTCTCCCTGTTCGGAGTGTTGCTGTGTAACCCATCCTCCCGGAATGGTGCAGTGATGTTGGTTTTCCTGATCACACTTATCTGGCGGATATATTGGGAAGAGAAAATCCTGTTAATCACCGGATACGGAATATACGCCAAAATTTTGATGTGGCGTTTGTTGCCATGGATCTGGTAAAGGAGACTTCATGAAAAAATTCTCATTCATTGTTATCCTGATCATGCTGGGAGTGGCTGTACCGGTATTGGCTGCTTATATTGGACCCAACCGCACCACAACCTCGACAACAACGGATTACGAACGCCGGGGCTGTTCCTGGTGGGCATCCCACCCCAGTTACCCCAGCGGCCCAAATTGCACACTTACCCTGTATTATCCACCCGGCACGAGTTGCCCGGCACCACCCGCGTTAGTGGAGGGCTATTTCACAGCATTCTCCTGCCGGGTTCCGTGGGGCGGGTCGACAGGATGTACAGGTGACTGTACGGTACACTTTTCAAATACCTGGACCGAGACCTGCTCTCCTGGTCAGAGTGGCTGCACAGGGACCACGACCACCACAACTACCACACTCTCTCCAGCTACGATCTCCGGTTCTACAACCTGTACGACACCAGGCAATAATGGCTGGTGCCGGAGCGGTCCAGGCTTGAGCCTGTCCGCCAATGAACCTTTATCTGGATACCAGATCACTGGCATTGAAGCCAATACGGGTATGCTCTGCACGAACAGTGGCTCTAATATTTCCTGCAACTGGGCTGGCTTTCCCCAGGGGCAGACAAACCTTAATTTCTGGGCGTTGTCATCCTATGGCGATACTTCCAGCATGGCATCGGCTGCGATGCAATTGGATTCAAATCCACCCACGCTTTCTCTCAACATCCCCGCACCAGATGGACCAAACGGCTGGTATATCTCAGCGGCAGTCGTATCCGCCTCTGCCAGTGATGCCACTTCCGGTGTGGCCAGCTCGCAGATTTCCGTGAATGGCAGCACCTGGCAAAACAGTCTCGCGCTTCCGGACGGGATCTATGATCTGCAAGGTCGAGCGCTGGATGTAGCTGGAAATAGCAGCACAACCTCGATCAATGTGCAAGTGGATACCATCCCACCCCTGACGGATCTGATTGTATCCGGCTCACCTGGATTGAACGGTTGGTTGATCTCTGCAGACTTATCCCTGGATGCCAACGCCAGTGATGCCACCTCCGGTGTGGCTTCCGTGGAATATAAGGCTGACGGTGGAACCTGGCAGGGAGGCTCCGATTTTTCCCTTTCGGAAGGGACACATACCGTCGAGGCGCGGGTTGCAGACCATGCCGGGCATTTGTCCACATCCTCAATCAGTACCAGAATTGACTCGCTTGCTCCATTCCTGGATGTTACATCCATGGGTTTATTGGGAACAAACAACTGGCACATCGCCCCCGCCAATTTCAGTGCCTCTGCCAGCGATCCTTCTTCGGGTCTGGCTGGAGTAGAGTACCGTCTGGATGCTGGGAGTTGGCAATCAGGAACCCAGGTTGATATCAACTCAGATGGCGTGCATACCCTTGATTTCCGAGCCTCAGATTTGGCAGGGAACACGACTGTAAATTCAATTTCGGTAAAACTTGACCAGCTTCCACCAACCGTCAACCTGGTCATTCCACCAGCGGATGGACAGAATGGTTGGCATGTCTCAGACGTGACGGTTTCCGTAAATGCAACCGATGCGACTTCAGGTTTGGTTGCAGCGGGTGTATCACAAGATGGTCTGGTCTGGCTGCCAACTTTATTATTAATGGACGGTAGACAAACAGTTCAGGGTCAGGCTACTGACAATGCCGGGAATGTCGGCCTGGTTTCAGCCAGTATCAATATCGATTCCACACCCCCGACCATTTCCGTGGATCTCCCGTCCGTGGATGGGCAGAACGGATGGTATATCACCCTGCCACAGGTCTCTGTATCGGCTCTAGATGCCACATCAGGCGTAGTCAGCTCAGAAGTCAGATTGGATGGGGGCGAATGGCAGGATATCAACACACTTGCCATACCAGATGGCAACCATACCCTTGAGGTTCGGGCTTCAGATCAGGCTGGCAATCAGACCAGTGAAACTTATACAGTCAACGTAGACAGCCTGACTCCACAGTCGGCTTTCACCAGCCCGGTGGAAGGATCGACCACCACCATTTCTGGAGTCGTGACCTTCAGCGGAGTAAGTCTGGACACGCTCAGCGGATTGAGTGAGGCGGAGGTCTCACTGGACGGAGGAAACACCTGGCAGCCGCTGCAAATGACAGGCAACGACTGGTCATTCACCTGGAATACAACCAGTGCGCCGAATGGAACCTACGACCTCCTGGTTCGTGCATCAGATCAAGCCGGTAACCGGGAAAATACTGCCAGGATCACGGTGGTCGTGTTCAATCAGCCGACACCTGAGATCATTCCAACCCTAGCTATAACAACGATCATACCTACCCTGCCAACATCAACGATCATGCCAACAACACCTATCATCATGACAGAACCGCAGCTTGAGATTACCCCCACTATTCATGCACAAATCATCCCATCAACTCAAACCGCTATCAACCAACCAACCAGCCAGGCTACCCCGGTGATTGCCACGCCGCGGGTGCCTGTTCACGAACCTCAAAAAATAGACCTCTGGCCGGTAACGACCACTGCCAGTCTGGCTTTTCTATTTTTGACCCTTTCCATGCTTGACCCACGCCCGGCTGCCTGGCGTCGCCTGGCACGGAGCAAAATCATAAAATCCTGAATGGAGAAAAAATTATGGAAACCGCTGTATTTGTTTTAATCGTATGTCTGACTATCATTCTTTCTGTCTATAACCGCCGCCAAGCCAGAGCCCTGGAGTACATGGCACACCTGGAAGAAGATCGGGCAGGCCGGGAAATGCGTGAGCGCCGCACTGCGAAAGCAAATGAATTGAGCATCGAAGCCCACCCCTGGTTGCAAAAGATGGTCAATCCACTTTTGGAACGATCACTGGAGTTGAACAATGTCAGTCGTATTTTTCCAGAAGTTATGACCCTGGAAGTCAAGGCTGAGGATGGTCGCCGACTGCTGGTCTCCCCCCTGGACCTGGCAGATCTGCGTCGTCATGACCGAAACGCCCGTCGCTCCACAGGCTGGGGAGCTGCCGCCCGTCTGACAGACTTTGCCAGCACACCTGTGCTGGGAGGTCATTGGTGGGTCTGGCATGCAGCCCGCACCATGGCGGATGCAGGTGAGTTTTTTGACCTGGAAGCGAGGGCAGTTGGTCTGGCCTTCGGCCTGGATTGGGGAACACCAAGCCGCTTATGGTTCTATGTCGTATGAACAATATTTACCTGCCCATCCTCCACTTTAGCTTATTCAGCCTGACCTGGATGGGAGGCTGGCAGGATTGGCGTACCCGTGAAGTGAGCAACTGGATCAGTGTGCCGGTCTTCCTGGCCGGTTTGCTGGCTTCTGTTTTGCGTGCCTTCCAGTTGGATTTTACTGCCATTCTGGTAACCGCTCTACTGCACTACTACTGGAACCGCAATTGGTTGGGGGGTGCGGATGTCAAAATGCTGTCTGGATTGCTGGGTCTCTGGCCAACTGCCGCCATTTGGGGTCTGGCAGGCATGGGCATTGTAGGCCTAGTGTTTGTGCTGCGCCTGGAAGGCTGGCGACGTTTTCCGGCCATTACAGTTTTGGCGGTTACAACCGGCCGTGAAGCCTCAATAGAAGATGTTACTATGAAGATATTGTTGCATCAAATGATAGTGTTACCGAGAGATATTCCAAAGTTTGTCGACTTTCTGATCGATAGAAGAGCGTAGGTGGACTGGGT
>Ga0172369_10001328_pt1 | contig 35636 bp, 27 predicted proteins | sample LakKiv25m_FD_114539 | JGI IMG/M metagenome (GOLD analysis project Ga0172369, IMG submission 114539) | Freshwater microbial communities from Kabuno Bay, South-Kivu, Congo - kab_022012_11.25m | ecosystem: Environmental > Aquatic > Freshwater > Lake | place: Democratic Republic of the Congo... | reverse complement strand
TCACCCAAAAAAACAACATGTTTAGAAAAACCCTGTTCGTGTAATACCATCCTAAACTATCCACTTCTCCGATGTCAAGGAAAAAAACCTTTTGTTTACAATTAAATACGCGTCGGACAAATGCCTGTAAGTTAAATAAAATAGCCCTAGCCTCTCAGTCCAATAGTAACGTCTTCGTACACTTGACCTTTTGAAATAAGGCAATCGTCTCTATTTTAATGATAAAAAACTACTTTTACCCTCATGGCCGTCCTGCTCGATTACTTCCGCAGCACCGACATCCTCCTCATTCTCAGACGCTCTCCACTCATGACAGCAGCAAGCATCGGTGGCTTCAATCCAAAAACTGTTCACTGCGATGATCCTTATTTTATCAGAAAGAAACATCTTCATGCAACAAGAATCAAGCCAAAAGACCAGACACGATAACAAATTTCAGTTTCTCCTTAGCAGGAATAAAAGGGGAGCGACCTTGGACAGATATAGAATTCACGTTTTAACAGATGTGCCTGAATATCAATACTAATGTTAATTATCGAAACATGTTATAACCAATTGATTAACCGATTATGTTTCTTGACAATATCATATCACCATACTATTTTCCTCACAGCTCGAAGCGAGACGAAGCCGGCGAAAGGAGGCAGCGGCCCTGCGTGAGCCTGAGGAACGTCCAACGTGGCTTTATAGTTCACAAAGATTGGGCTCCATACATGGCCCACATTCACGTGGTTCTCGTTCACACCACTCACGCCGGGAACATTGGAGCCGTTGCACGTGTCATGAAAAATATGGGATTGAGCAATCTTACGCTCGTTTCTTCTACGGACTGCGGGCCCGAATCAGAGGCGTCTGCCACAGCTTCAGGGGCTTACGAAATTGTGAGGACAGCCCGTCGCGTGGAAACACTTAAGGCGGCCCTCGCAGGGACGGTTATGGCTGTCGGTACCTCGGCGCGGTTGGGAAAGAAACGAACAACGGCGCTGACGCCGGGTGAGCTTGTTCCTGTATTGATGGAAAAGGCTAAGTCCGGCCACGTCGCATGCGTGTTTGGGAGAGAAGCCCGCGGCCTCACTAACGAGGAAATGAAGCTGTGTACACATCATTTTATTATCCCTACCGATGAATCGTTTGCATCGTTGAATATTGCGCATGCTGTGGCAATATTCGCTTATGAGGTTTTCAAAGCCTCAGCTAGTCCCGTTGGATATCAGGTCCATCATTTCTGTCCGGCCACCGTGGACAGCCGTGAACAGATGTATGAACATATCCAGGCGGTACTCCTTGCTGCAGGATTTCTCGATCCATCAGACCCTTTGCGAATGATGAGAGACATCAGGCGGATTCTTAATTCAGCGCCTCTAGATGAGCGTGACGTCGCCATCATCAGGGGCATGTTTCGTAAGATAGGCAATCTAGTCAAACGCTTGTCAGAGCGCTCTTTACCAGAAACACAGAAATTATGGTAAGCAGCATGGACCACGGCGCCTATTCCCTTATTGATCCAGTCCTCATACGAATCGGCCCGCTAGCAGTGAGGTGGTACGGGATCATGTACCTCTGCGGGTTTCTATGCGGTTATTGGGTGATAAAGTCTGAGCTACGGCGTAGAAATGGTCCTGTCCCTGTTTCAGAAGCAGGAGACTTTCTTTTTTACTTGATAGCGGGCTTGTTGATAGGTGCCCGGCTAGGCTACGTGCTTTTCTACAACCTTCCTAGCTACGTGGAAGCGCCTTGGGAAGTGTTGGCCATCTGGCACGGAGGCATGAGTTTCCATGGTGGTCTGTTGGGCATGATCATCTCGGGCGGATGGTATGCCAGACGGAAAAATGCTTCCTTTATCGAGTTGGCAGACATTGGGGCTCTGTCTGCGCCAATAGGGCTCATGTTGGGTAGAATCGGGAATTTTATCAACGGAGAACTCTACGGAAGAGCTACCTCCCTTCCGTGGGGCATGATTTTTCCCAACGGGGGAAGTGTATCAAGGCATCCTTCGCAGTTGTACGAAGCGATCCTTGAAGGCCCAGTCTTATTTGGAATCTTGTGGTGTCTTAGAAAGAGGACTTCTACTAACGGAGTCCTTCTTGGCGTCTTCCTAGTGGGCTACGGCGCATGTCGTTTTTGCGTGGAATTTGTCCGAGAGCCTGACCCTCAGTTGGGTTTTGTTTTCTTAAGCCTCACCATGGGTCAGATCTTGTGCGCTTGCATGATTGTGGCTGGAGCCGGCTTGCTGTTCCATTTTATGGAGGTCAGATGCTGCAGGGGCCAAGAGAAATGAACCGAGACGGCAGCCACGTCAAGAGGCGCCCTTACCCCACGTCATATGCTCTGCAGGCGCCGGCGTGTCTCGATCGCCGGCCTTTTGCAACAAATCATTTCCTGTACGAGGCGTCATGAGCGTATATACTCCAAAGATAAAGACCCTCGGCGTCGTGTGCTTTCTTTTCTTGTCGCCATTCCTGGGAAACAACGGGTGGGCATCAGAGTCCCCTGTTTCAGACGAGTTGCTTTCTTTTGCCTTGCCGGCGACAGCATCCAACGCTGACACTAAACCGTCTAAAGACGACGTAAGCCAAGCGAAGCCCTCGCAAAACGGAAGGCCTTTCCCGCAGGACAAGACAGTTGGTTCCGATACATCGACTGCAGCGCGGCAGAAGAAGGTCGGCAAGTCTGCGAAAACGCGGACTTCAGAATCCTCTCGTCCGGCTTCTCAAGGTGCATCAAACGCTAAAACCCCGAATGAAAAACATCCGCGGTCTGGTACCCAAGATGATTTAAGCCAGGATGCCGCCACTATCTCACGGCAACCCTCGGAACGATCCGCTCAGGAAAATGCGGATCTACTGCTCAACCAGGCAGAAGAACTAGAGAAAGCCAATGATTTTCATCGCGCATTGACCGCTTATGAAAAGGCGACTTCCGCAGCAAATTCCGCTGGGAAAGATGCCCTCCTGGTCTCAATATATCCGGGCGCGGCTAGAGTCTGTGCGAAGCTGGGTTTGGATGACCAGTATCGCGATTACGTCAATAAGTACCTCTCGGCGAGTCACAAACTCAAAGACGAGACAGCGAGAGTTGGAAATGTTGTCATGGCCGCCGAGATGCTCGTGGGGCATGGCGACTATGCCATGGCATTGGAAGCCCTCCAAGAGGCCGCCAAGTATGTACCTGTCTCAAAATCGGCCGAAGCTTGTCGCATATTGGATCTTACGGCGTTGTGCGAATTCAGGCTCCAGAGAGATAGGGACGCAGCCAAATCGCTCAACCGGCTGGCCACTCTTCTTATGAACAGTTCGAAAATTGCGGAGCTGGCGAGCGTCAGCCTCCGAATCGGAGATATTTCTGTATCTCGGAGCGATTACCGTAAGGCTATGGAGTACTACAGAAAAGCAGAAAAAATCTGTAGGGACGGAAAAGACCGTAATCTTCTGTCTGAAGTACTTCTTCGGATTGCGTATGTATCTGAAGCGACTGGCGACGCGAAAGGATTCACCAAGTCGTTACAGGAAGCCCGTAAAGTGAATGCCAGCAAACAGGGAGAAACCAGTTCGCCCTTTGCTCTTATCGATGCCGGATTGGCGGCGAGGCTCGAAGGGGACTACTCTGGCGCTTTGAACCACTTTCCCCATGCACTCATACTCTTCGAAGCTGGCGGCTATTCACTGCTGGCTGGGCGCACGCTTCTTCTCATGGCGGAGACGAAAGACAAACTCTCGAAGCTTACGCCAGCTCTTGAGTTAGCCGGCAAGGCTCTCGAGAACTTCCGAGCCAATTCATTCCAATCCGGTGAGGCAGATGCGCTGCTATTGATAGCTCAGGTGTACTTCAGACAAGGTTTTGTGGAGAAGGCTCTGGAATACGCTAGGGAGTGTGCTGCCTTAGCCAAGAAGGGAGGAGATAAAGACGGGACTGTGAAGTCTTGTGTGTTCTTGGCGGAGATTCATCTAGGTTCAGGAGACGTAGAGTACAGTGCCAAGCTTCTTAAAGAAGCCTTGGATGAGGCTAAGAAAGGCGTCAGCGTTAGGACGAGAGCTCTGCTGAGGCTGGGCATAGCGCGATTCAGACTCTCGCGGGAGAACTTAGACGGAGCGCTCCACGACGCTTTGGAAGCAAGGAAAGATTTCCAAGAGGTCTTGGACAAGAAAGGAACGGCTGATTGTGATCATATTGTGGGACTGGTCTATGAGATTAAAGGGGAACGTTCCAAGGCTCTCGGGTTACTAAAAAAGTCGTTACAAGCTTACACTTCCTTGCGGGATAGGCTTGGCGAGGGCCGGAGCTGTGCAGCTCTTGGGATACATTATAAAAATGCTGGTGATTATGATTCAGCCCTGCGTTATTTTAACCAGTCTGTCGAGTTGCGAAAGGGCTATGGAGACAAAAGAGGCTTTGCCGCCAGTCTCGCTAACCTGGGCAATTTGTACAGATTGCAAAGCAAATTTCCGGAGGCGCAGAGCAACCTGGACAACGCCCTCGCAATTTTCAAGGAGTTGGGAGACAAGAAAGGCGAGGCAGACTGCCTCACCAATCTGGGGCAAGTTGAAACCGCGCGTGGGTTGAAGTCTGTGTCTGCCGATCGTTTTAATGCTGCGCTGAAGATTCATCGCGAATTGAAAGATGTAAGGGGCGTTGTCACTGATCTGATTAACATTGGAAGCCTAGCTCTGTTTAGGGGCGACACCAAAGCGGCCGCTGCGGCACTGGAAGAGGCGGCCAAACTCAACAAGAGCATTAGAAATCCTAAAGGTGAGATCGTTCTCTTGAGTGAACTAGCCATGCTAAAAAGGGCTGAAAACAATCCAAGAGAAGCCCAGGTAAGACTGAAGCAAGCCATCGACATGGCCAAGAAAGAGGGCGACGTCCGCTCCATCCCGGGCCTTAGCATGAAGCTAGCCCTGGTTTTGGAGGATTTGGGCGACTACCCCAAGGCGGTTGAAATTCTGAATCCCACCTTGGAAGAAATGCGAAAGGTAGGCGACAAACGGGGTCAACTTCTTGCTTTGGGAAGTATGGGCGTTATTCAGACAAAACTAGAAGATTATGAAAAAGCCCTGCCCAATTTGCAGGAAGCCTTGCGTATCCAAGATGAGTTAGGTTTTCAGGGTGCGGCGTATCCGGACATCGACTACGCACTCGGGGAAATCTACGAGGGTTTTGGGAATTACGACGAGGCCCTGGATCATTATCAACGAGCCCTGACATCGACACAAAATCCTGGTACTGAGACGCTAGCAGGGCGTATTTATGACCGGATTGGCCACTTGTATTACGCTCTTGAAGAATACTCAAAGGCTCGGGACTTTCTCGAAGATGCGCTTCGCCTCAGTACGGAGACTCGAAACGTCTCGCTGCAGAAAACCCAATTAGTCCGACTAGGCGACCTCTGCAGCAAATCAGGCGATCTAGAAGCATCACTGAAGTATCAGCAGCGGGCCCTAAGTCTAACGAGAGAAACCAGTGATAAGAAATCTGAGACAAGGGTGTTGACCAGGATCGGAATCCTAAACCAGCTGCTCGGCAGACCCAAACAGGCTCTAGAAAACTACAATGAAGCCAAAGACATCCGATCTGACCTAGGAGATCATAGGGGTGTCAGCGAGAATCTGCTCCAGATATCCTTGGTGACCTCGACGCTTGGCGACGCCGACGCCGCAGTGGAAAACCTGCGTAAGGCCCTCTCCATAGCTCAATCCTCTGATGATCGTAGCATGCTATGGAAGGCCTATTTCATAATGGGCAGGACTCTCGAAGCAAAAAAAAGCCCCGGTGAGGCCCTTGAATCGTATCGCAAAGCCATCACCACATTGGAATCTATGGATGATGAGGCTACGGAAGAGAGCGAGGAAGATGATTTCCTATTTGGGGGCCGACGCGCCCTCTATGAGGCCGCGTTGAGGGTTCTGATGGGGCTCGCTCGAAAGGATCCCGGCGGAGCTTATGATAGTCAGGCTTTGAGAATAGTAGAAAAACTCAAGGCGGTCGATTTTGAGAAAGCATTGTCGTCCATCAACGTCGAGACATTCTCAGACCTGCCAGGTGAGCTGGTACTTAAGGAAAAAAGCCTTCGTTTCACGTTGAGAAACCTCGCTTCAAAGCTCGAAATAGAGCGGTCCAAAGCGCATCCTGATCAGACAACGATCAAGAAGCTTGTAGAAGACAGAAAAGCCAAGGAAAAAAGCTTTAAGGAACTCAAGGTGCATTTCGCACAAGAGTATCCAGCGTATGCTGAGCTGCGTTATCCAAAGGCCGTCTCAGTGGCTAAGATGCAAAAGGAGGCCATCGATCCCGATGAAGCTGTCTTGGAATACGTCGTCACACGTGGCAGAACCTACTTGTTTGCCATTGACAAACAACGATTCCACACGTTTTCCATAGATTACTCCGAGCAGGAAGCGGAGAAAGACGTGGAAGTCTTGATGCGGCCTTTGTTGCGTTCGGAGACTCTGGCAAGTTGGGATCCTTCGGTTGCTTATCGCATTTACTCCAAAATAATCAAACCTGTGGAATATTTTCTAGTGGGAAAGAAAACTGTGACTATTGTTCCCCACGGGGTGCTCACATCGCTTCCCTTCGAAATCCTCGTGGATTCGAAATCGCATTCGGAGAAGAGATTTTGGTCTGCCACAGATGCCCCGACTTATCTCGTCGAGAAATATACCTTTTCCTACGCGCCTTGCGCATCTCTCTTCATGTACGTAAGGACACGTAAACATCATAGGACGCCGGGATGGAATTTTGTCGGATTTGGCGACGCCGATTATACAGACCTTTACAAGACCGCGGCACCAAATCCAGGTGCGGAGAAACTGCTGGCAACATTGAGCGCATCGTCCACCGCTACTCGAAGTCATGACCTGAAACCCTTGCCCGGCGCTCGAAAAGAATTAACAGAGATTGTCAAGATGTTGGGAGGTCCCACCCAAATATACGTCGGACCACAGGCAACCGAGACGTTGTTCAAGAAAGCTGATTTGGGACGATACGGTTACGTACATCTGGCAACGCATGGCGTACTCTCTGGCGGCTCCGGACGTTTTCATCAACGGCCTGCAATAGTATTCTCTCTCTATGGCGACAAGGAAAACGATGGTTTCCTCCAGCTTAACGAGGTGTTCGGTCTAAAACTCAACGCGGATATGGTGGTTCTTTCCTCGTGCTTCGGTCAAACTAAGGTTGCTAGCTCCGGAACAAACAGTGTGCTTCAGTTGGCCCGCGCTTTCCTCTTTGCAGGCGCTGATGCACTGGTTTTGAGTCTTTGGCAGGTCCATGACGACAGCACTGCGAATCTTTTCGTAGAAATGTATCGAAACCTTAACGAGGAGTCGAAGGCGGAGGCGTTGCGACGCGCGAAACTAAGCCTGCTGAAGAACTCTGGGACGAGTCACCCCTATTATTGGGGGCCGTTTATACTCGTAGGAGACTGGCACGTCAGGCTAAATCCAGCGAAGAACAGACTGCCTAGTGAGACGGCAAAGTTCAAAGGAATCTCGAATTGGAGAAGGTTGTTCACCTTTTAGCCCAAAGTTCTTTTTTCTAGGGTCAACCAAGCTCTGTATAATTGGGAGGATACCTGAGGAGAGAGGTTTTGGTTCTGGCTACATCTTAAGGCGTACTCCCAGAAGTTCCAGTGCTTTGCTCTGTACAGGAGTGGGAGTCGGATACAGGATAAAGGTATTGCGGCTCTGTTTGAGAGAAACGGTATTTCTGGTTAACGTGCAAAGTCCTCTGAGCACGGGCGGAAACTGTGTACTGGCATCCCTTAACCTGGCCCAGCGCTGCCCGTGAATGTTGTGCAGGAGCCTGCACCGACACCCTGGAGAACTTTTCTCCCTTGTGGTCTTCAAACAAGAGGAGGGACAGGAATCTTCTCATATGCCATTCCACATGGTAAGCCGGCATGCAGAGGAAGACGTGGGCCCTCACTCTATCCTTCAACCGGTGGTAGATGCACCCGACGTTGAGGTCGATGGACTTCAGTGTCTTATAGCGATTCTCGAAATAAAGCGCTAACATCTTGAAGGTGCCCTGAACGGTCATGGTACCTCTCAACGACAGTCGTTGATTACGACAGAAATTTAGTGAAACACTAGGGCCTCTTGTCCCGTTTTGCGCCCAAATTATATTGAAGATTTATCTCGAGAAAAGCTGCAAATCGAGTGCGGAGTGAAGAAAAATAAATATTATTCCTTTAATCCAAACCAGACGAGAAGCATATCCTTTGGAATAATTGCCTCGATGTGAGTGGCTATTCTGTCGGCATCACTCCTAATTGCTTTACTCAAATGGTCGAGGCCATACACTGGGATATCCGGGAGAAGTCTTTTTAAGTCCGAAACAACAAACTCTTCTTCCGGACCGCTCTGCGAGTCCGCGAATGAGACTACTATTCCCGCCACCGGCACTCCTAGATGCCTCAACGAATCTATGCTTAGCATGGTGTGATTCAAAGTGCCCAGCTTGCTCCGGGATACCAGAAGCACGGGAAACCCCAGTTCCGCAATCAAGTCTATCATTAGATATCCGTCGTGAATGGGCACCATGAGCCCGCCGGCACCTTCCACTATAGTGATATCGGCCCTCTTCGCGAGTTCGTTAATGTGATCCCTGATCTCGTTTGGAAAAAGTTGCGATCCCACGACCGCTGCCGCTCGGTAAGGGGCGGCCGGAAACACAAACCGAAATGGACAGCATTCGTCAAGGGTTATGGAGCGATGGCATGCTTCCCAGAGGAAGTGACCGTCTTCAGGGAAGAGTTCACCGTTCTTGACCAGGCACCCGGTTTCCACAGGTTTGACAGCAACAGCGTCGAGCCCCATTACCCTGGCAAGACGCACCAGCCCCGCTGTAACGATGGTCTTGCCGACCCCCGTATCCGCTCCTGTTATGAACAACCCTTTTCCTCTCATAACACTGTTCTGTATGGTGGCTAGGACTTGCCGCATACATCTTGTATGGATTTGGATGTCGCTGAAACGAGGTGCCGAATTTGATCTCTTGTGATAGACAGCGGCGGCATAAGCACAATCACATCTCCTAAAGGACGCAACATCACACCGGCCTTGCGAACATCTTGAGTCACTTTAGCTCCCATGCGAAGATCGACTGAAAATTTCTTTCTGAACCTCCGATCTTCCACAAGTTCTATTCCTACCATGAAGCCGCACTGTCTCACTTCCCCCACCCAAGGCAGCGAAGCGACCCGAGATGCAAGTTCCTGACGAAGGCATTGTATCTTGTCCGAAATGGTCTCCAAAACTCTTTCTTCCTCAAAAATATCTAGGCAGGCGCAAGCCGCGGCGCAGGCCAGTGCATTCCCCGTGTAGCTGTGGCCGTGAAAAAAAGTCTTGTAGTCAGTATATGTTCCGAGGAAAGCGTTGAAAATAGTTTCCGATACTAGTGTGGCAGCCAGGGGCAAATATCCCCCTGATAATCCCTTCGCCAAGCACAAGATGTCCGGTTCAACATTCTCGTGCTCCACCGCGAACATCTTGCCAGTCCTTCCAAAACCCGTGGCTACTTCATCGCACACTAGGAGGATATCGTTGCTACTACAGATATTCCATACCTCCCGAAGAAATCCCCTCGGATGCACAATCATGCCGGCCGCTCCCTGTACGAGCGGCTCCATAACAAGCGCGGCTATGCGATCGCCTTGGTCCCTTACAAGGCGTTTTAGGTGTTCCAGGGACATCTCTTTGCACTGGTCAGGCGTCAGGTCTGGATAGCGATAGGGGAATGGCGTAGGAATAGACAACGTCTGAAAAAGAAGGGGATGAAAGATCGAGTGGAATAGGTCTATTCCGCCAAGGCTCACGGAACCTATGGTGTCCCCGTGATAGGCATCGGACAAGGTTATGAAAAGCGTCTTGTCTTTGTATCCAAGGTTCCGCCAATACTGAAACGCGATCTTCAATGCCACCTCCACCGCGGTGGAGCCCGAATCCGAATAAAACAGCTTGGTTAGGTTTCTGGGGGTTAACTGCACCAGCTTCTCCGCTAACTCGATAGATGGAGTCGAAGCCAACCCCAATAGCGTCGAATGCGCAACTTTGTCTAGCTGCCGCCTAATCGCATCGTCTATCTTCTTCTTGCGGTGGCCGTGTATGTTGACCCAAAGGGAGGATATGCCGTCGAGATAACGTTTGCCATGGGTGTCAACAAGATAATTGCCTTCTGCGGACTCGATCACAAGGACGTCAGACCGAAGCCATTCCTCCATTTGGGTAAACGGGTGCCATAGGTATTTCTTGTCAAGATATGACCAATCACGCACTTGAAACTATACCTCAGGTGCTGTGTTTTTTGTGTCCGTGGAAACCTTAAATACGGAATGATCGAATTTATATGAGCCTGTGGCATAAGACACTAGGCCAAGGAGCACGTTGATGAGCACTGAAAAAAGGTGGTAAACCGTAGCAAAAGATACCGCTACCACGGCATTCACGCTGAATAGCGCCAGGGCATACCTACCCACGGCGTGAAATGTGCCGATAAAGCCGGGAGCTGTCGGCAAGGCCACCCCGAGCGCCATCAACACCTGAATGGTCACCGCCACCAGAAAAGGGGCATCGATGGAGAATGCCAGCAGGAACATGAAGGTGATCGATGAAAAAAGCACCCACAATACTATGGAGTAGGCCAGGATCAGAAGAACGCGAGGAAAGCTGGCCATGATGCCCATGCCTTCAATGAGATGTGACGCTACGCGAGAGAGCAATGACGAGATCCGTTGAGGCAGGACCGAAAAAGTTTTATTGATGATCTTTTGAGCCGCGTCCCTACGTGCGAGGATCAAGAGGACAGCGCCGTAGCAGCACAAGAGGACAGCGAGAAGGATTTTACCGAACATGGCATAAGATGACGACAGGTGCGGACTACGCCAAAGCACCAACCCCAGTAATGCCAGAAGCCCAGTCAGATCAAAGAACCTTTCTACCATGACGGCCCCAAGACTACTGGAGAAAGATGCGCCATTGCGCATCAGCAAATAGGGACGAACAAGCTCAGCCAACCTCGCAGGGATGACCATATTCGCCCCTGCCCATATGTTCATGAGGTCCCATAGAGATTTGATCCCCAAATGGCAAAATGGGCCGACAATTATCCCAAATCGCAGCGCCCTAACTATTTGAGTCATTACTACGAACACGGAGGCAGGAATGAGATAAATGAGTTTCATATCACTTATGCCATTCTTTAAATCATTGATGGGGATATCTCGAAACGTGATGTAAAGGAATATTCCTCCTAGAATGCATCCGGATATGGCTAACGCGATTCGCTTGTTATTGGAATCGTTCTTTTCAAAGGAGTCAGCCATCTGAACCCCGAAGTTCTTCGCGAAAGTAACTAATGGTCGCGTCTAAACCGTCTGTCAATTCGACCGTAGGCTGCCACCATAAAAGTGTCTTTGCCAGCGTTATATCGGGTTTCCGTCTTGTGGGGTCATCCTGGGGCAACTCCTTGAACACTATCTCGGAACCAGTACCGGGTATCATTCTTAGAACCTTCTCGGCCAGCTCCAAGATGCTAACTTCTTTCGGGTTCCCCAGGTTCACCGGTCCGGAGACATCACTTTCCATGAGCCTTATCAAGCCTGCTACCATGTCAGAGACATAGCAGAATGACCTTGTTTGACTCCCGTCCCCATACACCGTCAAATTGTCTCCCCTTAAGACTTGGCAAATGAAGTTGCTTACGACCCTTCCGTCATTGGGGAGCATTCGAGGCCCATAAGTGTTGAAAATCCTAGCAATTGCCACATTCACATGGTTGAAATCTCTGTAGCCAATGACAAGCGTTTCCGCGGCTCGTTTGCCCTCATCATAGCAGGCCCTCGGTCCCACTGGATTGACGTTCCCAAAGTAGGATTCAGGCTGAGGGTGAATTCTCGGATCTCCATAGACTTCCGAGGTTGAGGCCAACAATATTCGAGCACGTACGCGCTTGGCAATCCCGAGCATATTAAGCGTCCCCAGCACTGACGTCTTTAGCGTTTTTATGGGGTTGCTTTGATAGTGTACCGGTGAAGCTGGACAGGCCAAGTGGTAGATCTGATCGGCCTCCAAAAGAATAGGCGCCACCACGTCGTGTCTGATAAATTCAAAACGAGGATTGGGAAAAAAAGGCAAGACGTTTTTCTTACTGCCCGTAAATAAATTGTCAAGGCATATCACATTGTGGCCCCGGTCCAGGAGCGCTTCTATCAAATGGCTCCCAATAAAGCCCGCGCCGCCACTCACTATGACATTTTTCATAAGAGAGGCCCCCAGAAAAACCAAAAAGTGTGTGCCAGTATCTGCGTAATGCGCCTTCATGTCAACGTTCGACAGAACAGCGTACAAACGAAAAGCCCGACGACAGGACATTTCGAAGCCGCCAGGCTTCTCTCAGTTCGCATATGCGGTATGGTGATAAGATGTAGCCTCTCTTTACCACAAAAAGATATCTTGGCAAGAAAAATTTTTCCGCTCCAATAATGACGAGCAAAGAGTGACCATGAAAAGTGCCAATAGCAAGCTTTGCTTCCAGGCGTTGATTTGTGGCTCTTGCATGCCCTATAAGTTAGAGACGTTTATGAAAAGACTAAGGGCCACCATGAGGAAGAGGAATGAGGCAAAGGCTATAAGCATGAATGAGAATATTGTCACCATTGAAGAATTGAGAGCTGCATCCCCAGTAGGAAGCGGGCAAGTATTAAGATTTCATCTTAAGGGGACGGATACACATCTCACCAGGATTACAACGTTTTGCCCAAACGAAGTAGGCCCCGGCCCTGTTCATTCATATCTTGTAGCCAACGAGGCGCTGATACTTGTTGATCCAGGCATCCCAACGAACCTGGCAAAAGGACTTTTTTATTATTGGCGAAATCAACCTATTCCGCCTGAAATAGACCGACTACAGGCAGATCACGGCGCTGAAGAATTGCTCTCCGGAATAAACGTTGCCGGTTTTTCCCCATCACAAATCAATATGATCGTCATATCCCACGGCCACCCCGATCATTTTTTTATGACCAACGAGATTGTTCGAAGAAGCGACGCGCAGGTATCCGCACACGTGCTCGACACGCCGGACATCTGTAATCCATGGTCCATGCTGGCCGCATGGGTGTATCGTCAGCAGCAGATGCAAGCCACAGGGATGCCAAGGTCGCAATCTGATCCCAAACTGTTTACTCCTGAAACTATACAGGGGTTTGATCTAGGCTCGATGGGCATAACCCCGAAGGTCGCCGAGCCTGTGGTGAAAGATGGTCCGCCGGTCCTGCACGGCCAAGCAGTTCCAGATATTGAATTACTCCACTTGCCCGGGCATTCCCCAGGCAGCTTAGGCATGATCGTGGGGAAGCCCGGACAGAAGAAAATCCTCTTGTGCGGCGACGTACTACTGTATCCTATTACGCCCCATCCTGATGACCTACTGGTTTATCTTCAAACACTGGACAAGCTTCTCACCCTTGGAGACATGGCTTGCGTACTCCCAGCTCATGGAGAAATAATCTGGGACATTCGAGAACGAGTCTCTTTCTTGAGAAGGCATCATGAAAAACGGTTGCGAGCAACGTACGAAACATGCCGTTCCCCCCGCTCAGTGTGGGACGTTGCGTCCATGCCAAACTACTTCGACTCCTATGTCGATCCTCGCAAGTTCAACTTTCTTGCAGGCTTAGAAGCAATGGTGCATGTAGAACTGCTTACTATGGTAGGAGGCCTCCAACGCTCACATAGAGATCATGGAGTGCATTATTTTAGAGCGACTGGAGAACCCTTTGACGAGGTCTATCAGCGGATAAGAGATCTAGTGGCCAACGGAAATAACAGGTCTTTCCTGCGCTATTGATGTCTTCGGGCGATCAAGGTTGTCCCAAACGAAAGGCTCATCTTTATGGTTCCCACAGGCAACCATTTTCAGAATAAATTGAGGACTTGGAAATGACAGGTCCTATGACCTAGTTAACGCGCAAGTGATGATCCAGCATAAGCCCTATGGATGATGGATCAAATCGGGCATGGCGAAGCCTGTCCTGCTGATAATAACCCTGCCTTTTTCGTCGTGGGATGGCCTTCAACGATTGTAATCTTTACACGATCTCTGATTGCCCCTAAGTCCAACAGAGATTCTAAGAATAGGTTAGTGTAGCCCTCTCATGACAACGGGGAACCCGTATTCGCAGTTGGAAACAGACCAAAGAAAGCCTATTGGTTCCTCCAGTGTATTTACCCTTGGGGTTGCCGCGACGACTTTGTTAGGGGCATCCTGTATTTTAACAGTCTTGATAGGTGATATCGGTTTTCAAGGGGACGATTGGTGGATATTGAGTTTTCCATACTGGAATCGTTTTCCTCAGTCTGTTGTGGCCTACGCCCAAGCAGCTCTTAGGCCCGTCGAGGGGCTTTATTGGATAGGACTCTTTGAAGCATTCGGTATCCATAGACATCCCTACCTCTTCGCGTCGCTAGGGCTGAATGTGCTTTCATCAATCCTATTTGCACTATGCGTAGTTCGTCTTTTTCCTAAAAACATTGAGCTGGGCGTATGGGCTGCGTTTTTTAGTTTCTTTATGCCAATGAGTTCCCCGCTCGTATTTATTATGCATACCGATAATTCACGGCTCGCAATGATCTTTTTTTTGGCGTCGGTGATGTGCATGCAATCAGCAATCTCTGGAACTTCGCTGTGGCTTGGATTGGCTGTGATCTGCTATCTACTGTCCGTCCTTACCTACGAGAACGCGAGTATGCTGATATTCGCCTTGCCCCTTCTTGTGCTTCCGCTTGTGAACAAAGAACACCAACCCATATTGAATCGATGTGTTTTCAGGCGAACAGCACTAGTCATAGCGGTGGGGTTCCTTGGGTTTCTGGTAGAGCGCTTCTTGTTGTTCTCAGGAGGCGCTGTGAACCACGCCGGAGTCGTACCTTCATTGACGATATTGTTGTCATACGGTTGGGGCCTTATCGACTACTTGTACGCTCCATGGAAGAATATGACGTTTGATGCATGGTCGTTAATCTTTGGGGCGGCGATAGGAGTCATCTTGTTCGCTCTCTTGAAGTGTCAGAATTCTTCTACGTTACTTCACAGAGGTATTGCCAGCAGCCATAATCGATCGATGCTCCTCCTGATTGGCGCAGGCGCAGGCGTGTTCCTGCTGGGGATAGGTCCGTACGTATTGGCCGGATATTCAGCAGGTTTTGGATTTACAGGTCAGAGCCGGATCTACTCTTCTGGAGGCTTTGGTATTGCTATGATGTTGGGTGCCATATTTAGCCTACAGTGGTCATCGGGATTCATGCGTCGCATGATGAATCTCTCAGGGGTCTTGCTTATAGCCGTAATGGCCTCTTTCCAATGTGATCTTCGAAAGGATTGGCAGGCTGCCGCTGAGATAAGAAAAAATCTATGCAAAAGTCTCATCACCATAGCCCCCGATTTAACAGATCATACCACCCTGCTTTTCTTAGATCTTCAGTCATACATTGGAGAGCGAGCAGTGATTTTTCAGGGAGTGGACGGCCTCGATCAATACGTAAAAATGTTATATAATAACAGGACATTGCATGGCTTTTTCCTCTATACGCGAATGGACGACGCATCAAGCGGCACTGATCGCCAAGCTATCATCTCGCCAGAAGGAGTCGGTGCGCGCGGGTCGGCCTCCTACGGTCCAGCTCGTTTGGACACCATCATCATCTTACGCTTCCGCGACCGAAGTTTTTCTTTAGTGAAATCGTTATCGCGTGAGGACAGTTTTCTGGACGCTCAATGGGAGGGGGTCTCCCGAGTCTCTTCGCGAACCGCAAGAATCATTTCGGCAAACGGAGAACATGGTCGGCAGCGTCGCTGTCTTTACTAGCTTTGTTGCTGCCTCTTGTCTCTCCTCATGGAGATAAAGAATTGTAGTATATGCAGAGTATAAAATAAAGTATAGCATATCTTAATGATCATAACAATTTCATTTGACACATAATATTAGATCTGTTATTGCCGACATAGTACATGATGCGGGGTCAACTATGTCTTCTAGGCCTTCAGTTCACATGCCTGATACTGTGAAAGTGCCTAATCACACTATTCTCTACGGGATAGTCCTCACCACCGTGGGGTTGCTCGTGTTACTCGGAGGTGCGGCGCGTCTCTATGAACTGAGGGAATTTTTCCCCTTACGGCTTCCAGACCAGGTCAATGAATTCATTCTCAACTACATTCCGTTTATTGTCGGGACCTTTGTCACGTCAGTGGGAGCCCTCGCAGGGGCCATCGTGGGACTTAGTTGGATCTTCAGCGGATTGAGCCATGTAGGACGAATACGAGTCACACATGGCGGCGCGGGTGATTTCTACAGACCGACTAACGCCTCTCTGCTTGTAAAAGAGGGGAAGATAGATTCGTACAAGAAGCCACCGACAGTATTATTTTGGTTCCTAGGCATCTTATGGCAAAATACCAGATACTTATCGGAAATTTGTCGCCAAATTGTTAAGTGGAATGCCAGATTTATTTGGAAAATGCTCGCCTTAGGGATCTTAATCCATTTCCTGTTCCGGGCCATGGAGTTGTTACCGCCTTACCTAGCCGGCCTTGGACTAGGAACCGGCTATGTCATGCCGTCTCCCATCCCGCTCTATAATCTTCTGATAGCAGCCTGCATCTGTAAGGTTTTGATTTCCTTGAGCCTAGTCCCACTGAAGAAACCTGTGGTGGGCCGTGAGATGGATTCGATGATCGTCGAGGGCAGAGGGCATCCCTCAGTCTTCTTCGCTGTTCTGGAAGAAGGCTCAAAAATTTTTGCCAAGCGGGGCTTTCCTAACAGGATTTCCCGTTCTAGACCATACGTGTGCGATGATGGGGAGACGCTACTGGGAACGCTCATTGAGAGTTTCCCCGAGTACGTAAAGACTACGTGCAAGCCGGCTGCATTGATCTGTCTGCTTGCCGGGTCTGTGATGATGCTTGTCGGCTTCTTGCAAATTATCCTGATGCAATATCCGACGTTTTCAGTCGGTTATGAAGATTTCTTCCGGCTTTACAGTTTCAACCTCGCAGTGGACATCGTGCTGAATATTGCCCTGATAATATTGGGGAAAGGCTTCTTGGATCAGGCAAAAGCCCTCATGTCCATTTATCGCTTTCGATCGAATCTAGTGTATGTGGAGGCGAAGGGGGATTTGGATCGCAAGGTAGTCGCGAACCTCAATGGAATAGTAGCAGCAGAGCGACTTTTCAATCCTACTATTCAATGCGCTTTCAATGTCAGATACTTTTCGGCTGAGGCGATTTCTGAATCGGTGACGCCTGACGGGGTGAGGGAGCTGGTGGCGCTGGAGACGTCTGGAAGGCTGGCGAAAGACGTGGCAAAATTAAAATTTTTGCCTTTCCAGATCCGTTTTTCCGAACGATATCCATCGGTCTGGAAGACCGAGGAACCGGAAGGCGACGATGACACCGCAGAACATGTCATTGTCGAAACTGATGCAACCTTTAAGATGGATGAAAAGAGTGAAGAGCCTCGTGCTGCAGTCAGCTCTGGGGCATAGTGGATGCATCAAGATAACCGCATAACCGCGTGCGTCTCATACCGTCAGCGGTGAGCGTGATTGTTTGTATAGGGCTCTCGTGCTACAATGTTACTGGGAGATGAGATGTGAATAGATGTCCTCAGAGCCTTTCGCACTGGCGCGTCGAGCTTGTTCCTAAACGGTGATGAGGTGAGTAGATGAGATCGTCTGTCATGAAGATCGCTGCGGTTGCCGCGAGTGTTGTAATCCTCTGGCTTCCATATCATGCCTTCGCTGAAGACTACCTTATTATAAAAAGGAAGAGCGGGTCCACTCAGAGAATTCCTCTCAATTTCCCTCCTGATCAAATCGATTCTTTGCAGGTTGAAGCTGGTTCCAGAGGTGCAGCCCAGCCTGACCGAGATACAGAGCCACAACCCGAGGCAGGGCGTCCAGCAAGTCCTGAAACAGCAGCGCCGAGTCGAACGCCGGACACAAGCATTGACCAAAGGCCTGTACTGCCAGCGCCAGCTCGACGGCCTTCGACCGAGGCTCGCCCTGGTGAAACAGCGCCGGTCCTCGGCCCATCCCTTAACGTCAACGTGTATCAACTACCAGAGAATGTCAATTCGCTCCCAGATTTCAGCACACTAACCCCAAGAAAAGTTCTTAAGTCAAATGTTGTGAATCTCGATCCTGCGAAGGGGGTAAAAGAGCCTACAGGCCTTCCGGACAACTATGATGGCATGGGTTTGCGCTTTATGGCGTTCTTTGCAGTAAAAGGGGAGGGCATCTTTCGGTGGAGGATTCAATCAAAGGACGGCGTGCGCTTCCACATTGACGATAAGACAATTATTGAAAACGACGGAATTCACGAAGTTTCCTCGAAGACGGGATTCATTCATCTTGCAGAGGGGATTCACAGTGTAATACTTGATAGTTTCAACGCTAAGGGCTACCCTTTCCTGAAACTTTTTGTCCAGCCTCCCATTGGCCCGGAACAGCTCTTTGATATACCCAACGGTTTAACGGGCTGGCAAGAACCGGCAAAGCCTTATGACGTCCTTTGGGGGCAGGTATATTTTGTGCCCAAAGGCGAGTATCCCAAAGGGCCGGATTTCAGCAAACTAAGCCCCATAGGGAGACTGATAGCACCGGAGCTGAGCACGTCAAGCGGCCCTATTCCGGGGTTGCCCGGAAGGACAGACATGGTTGGCATACGTTATCAGGGCTTTTTCAACGTCTCCGGCGCTGGCATCTTTGCATTCAGACTCCTGGCGGACTCTTACGCCAAACTCACCATTGGAAATCAAGTCATAACAGAAGCAAAGGGCTCAAAAAATGGTCACGGATCCATTGGATGGGCATTCCTTCAAGAGGGGAGTTATCCCATCAGTGTTGACTTCTTCCACGGTATTGGCGATCTCAAGCTGGAATTGTATGTCAGTCAGCCCGAAAAAGAAGAGAATCTATTTGCACCCGCAAAGGTCATCACAGGGTACGCCGCTGACAGTGGGAAACTGAGCCTCATTCCCGCGTTTGTGTATTTTCTCCAACCGAATACGAGAAAGCTTCCCAATTTCAATAAAATGACGCCTGCAGGTATGTTTTACACTAAAGCCATTGATTATCCCGTTGATAGAGGGACACGGGAATTCCCAGGCGTTCCCAAACGCCCTGACTGGCTTGGCCTGAGGTTCTACGTGAAGTTCTCCCTCACGGACCAAGAAGCCGGCCTGTATAAATTCCGGGTGGTGAGTGAGGATGCAGCCCGATTGATTATCGGAAAGAAGCTGGTCATCAATGCCGAGGGCCAAGGTAAAGTGCTGGATCAATCAGGAACCGTAGAGTTGGAGGCGGGAAGCCATGAGATGTTCCTCGATTACCTTCAGACCACCGGCCCCAACTGTCTTCAATTGTACATTACCCCTCCAGGTGGAGAAGAAAAGATATTTGCCTTTCAGTGAGAGAGAAGACAAAGGGTGGTCCTATGAAGACAGGAGGGACGCTAGGACCCTGTCTCTGGTCTCTCTGATCTTGACTGCCTGGGCCAAGGGGTCTGGAGACTCAAAAATGAGGGAGCCCACTATGGCAGCAGACTCTGATCCCACAATGCGAACCCAATCTTGGAGTTGGGCCGCCAAATCCCTCCCGAGCCGATCCTGCCGCCCGAATCCAGGACACCAAACAGCCTTGTTGGTCATTGACCTAATCCCTCCAAGCGCGGTGGGATTGGTGGCAGGCCCGATATACCCGTCCACGCCAATGGCTTCGCCCAGGGCTATTATACCATCCCTGACCAGCAGAACATCCTCCAACGCTGCAGGCGACATGTCTATTCCCGCTTCCACGGCCCTTGCGGCAAGATCGCTCCGATTAAGCCTCTGAGAGAAGAATAAATCGGCCCCAGCGTGGCTCATGAGCGGCAAGGCCAATACCCTTATACCTATCTCATGGGCCGCGGCGACGGCTTCCGACAATGAAACAGGCCCCGGAAAACCATGTACCGTAACGTGAGTTATTCCAGCATCCTTCAGCGACCCAACGATTTTTGCGTTAGTCCCCTCCCAGCCGGAACCTTTTCGATGGCCGATATCGGCTACTTTGAGGTCTAGCAGGATTGGCTTTCCCGGAACTGCCTCAGTAACACCCTTGATAAAACCAAGTCCGGCTTGGAGAACCGTCGTCATGCCTATCTTGATGCCGTCAATCGCTGGTGCTACCTTTTCTATGAGACGGGCTACTGCGTCAGGATTAGGCAAATCAGCAGCCAGGATTAATGCATACGGATTCACAGTTGACCCTCCGCTCCAGCAAGGTCGTCGGCTTCAATCCCCAATTTCACAAGACGATAACGGAGAGACCGAAGCGAGATGCCCAGGAGTGCAGCAGCCTTCGACCTACTGTTGCCGGCTATTTCCAGCGCTCGCGTGATAAGTCTGCGCTCGAACGATTCTAGCGTCTTCTCCAAATCGATGCCATCGGGGCCGATCTCGGACTCCGTCAAGCCGACCGAATCGGCCTCTCCCTGAAAAAGTTGTCGTGGCATGTTTTCCGCGGTAAGTTGATCTGACTCCTCCAGGGTTACACAGCGCTCGATAATGTTCTCCAGTTCTCTGATATTTCCAGGATAATTGTAGTTGCACAGCACTCGCATCGCCAATGACGATACCTTTTCAATTCTCTTATTCTGTGCTGCGCAAAATTTCTTTAGAAAATAATCTATAAGTAGGGGTATGTCTTCCGGCCGTTCTCTCAGAGGCGGTAAATTTATTCGGATAACGTTCAACCGATAGTAGAGATCTTCACGAAAGGAACCTCTTTGCAGCTCCTCCTCAAGGTTCTTGTTTGTGGCGGCAATAATCCGCACTTCTACCTTCTTGCTCTCTGTATCTCCTACGCGTCTAAATTCTTTTTCCTGCAGAAAACGCAGCAGCTTGGCCTGTAGAGATAATGGAACCTCGCCAATCTCATCCAGAAACAAGGTCCCTGTATGCGCCATCTCTACAAGGCCTCTTTTCCCCGCCAGGGCGCCGGTGAATGAACCCTTAACATGCCCAAATAGTTCAGACTCTAAGAGATTCTCAGGTATCGCCGCACAGTTTACCGTGATAAAAGGCCTGCTTGCTTGAGGAGAATGGGCGTGGATGGCCTTGGCAATGAGTTCTTTGCCCGTTCCTGACTCGCCTGTAATCAGTACTCCCGCATTTGATGGGCCTATCTTGGAAATTAAATTAAAAATGTCTTGCATTTGCGGTGAGTTGCCGATGATCTCACCTAGACGGAATCTGTCTTCAACGGATTTACGTAGTTCTAGGTTTTCCCTCCGTAGCCTGTGTACCTCCAGAGCGTTACGGATGATAATCCTCAGATCATCCAATTGAAAAGGCTTTGATATGTAGTCGTATGCGCCCTCTCTTACGGCGCGAAGCGCGTCTTCTGCCGACGCGAAAGCAGTTATTACAATCACTGGAACAGCCGAATTCAATCGCCTAATGTGTTTTATGAGGTCGAGTCCGCTCATGCCGGGCATTTTCACATCAGTCAAGACTAGCGCCGGATCCACCCGCTTGAACAGATCGATACCCTGTTCACCAGAGGCTGCAGCAATAACTTCATAGCCGTCTTGTGTGAGCATGATCTCCAAGAATTCTCTCATGCTCGGCTCATCGTCCACCACGAGAAGTCGCTCAGCCATCTCTTGCCTCCTCATTCATTGACTTCCCAGAGCTGCTCTTTGGGAGCCGGACGAGAAAAACCGCGCCTAGAGGCTTGTTGTCTCTGACCTCGACCGAGCCACCGTGTCCTTCAACGATGCTGAGCGCCATCGGCAAACCTAAACCTGTACCGAAATCCTTCGTAGTGAAAAACGGCTCGAAGATTTTTTCTCTGATCTCCTCCGGTATCCCAGGTCCGGAATCAGAAATGGATATCACGACTTCGTCTCCCACCGTTTCGACAATTACATCAATATTTGAACCCGAGTCGGAAGCTTCCACCGCATTGCTAAGGAAGCTTAGAATAGCCTGTTTGAAACGATCAGGCTGACATTCTATGAAGATTTCTGTCGGGATGTTGCGATTCAAGGACATGGATTTTGGGCGGCAGGACATTTTCTCAAAATCATCAAGCATCTCTCCTAGAAATTCATACAGTACCACCCTCTGCGTGTGGGCTTGGCGACCATCGACCGTGAGAATGAAATCGCTCAACAGAGCATTCAGTCGATCCGCCTCTCTCAGGACTATGCCCAACAGCCTTTGCTGAGCTGTCGGATCGCTCACCGTCTCCCTGAGAAGTTCTGCTGCGCCCCGCAAGGATGCCAACGGATTCCTTACCTCATGGGCCATGCCGGAAGCGATTCTCACGAAAGCCGCTTGCTTTTCACTCTGCTTGGCCCTCTGTTGCATACGGCGTATTTCCGTGACGTCGCTGAAAACCACCAGTAGGCCTTGGCGCTGGTTCCTCCGATCTCTCAGTTCTCCCACAGAGACATCAAAGTCTCTCGTTTCAGAAAAACGGTCTTTTTTTCGGATATGATATAGCCGAACCTGATCGTGCCTATGGTCGCTCGGAAGAGTTTCTGGAAAAACAGACGCCAGCGGGATTCCGACAAGGGTACTTGGGGTTGCATCGAGCAGCATGGCCCCTGTTTCATTGATGTACGTCACTACGTCTTGTTCGCCTGTTGTTATGATCCCGTTGGGAATAGATTTAATGATGTTAGTGTGCAAATCCGACAGCCGTTCGTACTCGAACTCCCTTATCGTCAGGGATATTTGGGTGGTCTTAAGTTTGGCGGCGACGGTACCCGCCAAGAGCGCGACCACGAAGAAAATGGCGTAATGAATGAGAAGAACCCATAGTATATAGGTTGGATCGTGGCTTCGCCAAACGCTGGCCCACGGCCACATATACTCCGGCAAAACGTCGTAGAATTGAAAAGTAACCAGTCCCCCGAACAGAATAGCCGACATAGCAGCGATGGACAGCGCGCCTCTCCGAAGGTGCTGTATGCCTGCCGCCAAAATGGAAAAAACATAAAGCAGGATGAAAGCGCTAGAAACGCCGCCAGTGAAATAGATGATTATCGTTGTCAGAAAAGTATCGACGACTATCTGGAATAACGAAAAGCCCCTAAGATTTCCCACCCTTCCGAGGGCTGCTACACAAAAAAGTGATAAAGCAAAAGAAACACTAATGAGAGCGAAGAGAGGCGTAGCTGGGTAAGAGGTGAAATATTTGCTTTCCTTAAACTCAAAAAATACTGTCACGAAGAGTAGAAAAAAGGTAACAATGAGCCTCAAGAAAATAAGCCATTCAAGGCCCTTGCGGAACTCCAAGGCGTCGGCAGACGTTTTCAGGATGGAAGTCTTGGGCTCACGGCCAGAACTACTAGTCGCCATGAAAACCTCGTCTGATTCTTACCCATTGGCGCGAAGACTCTCTCACTTCCAGGTCGCTGCTTTGCCATGGTTATCTCTAGTGATCTCCTTTACGAGTATAACTCGGCGAGGACACTTGTAGCGCGACAGATATTCCTTGCAAAACCTTATTATTTCGCGCTCATCCGGATGCGCTCCTTTTTCAGGGACCACCAGGGCATGGATTACTTGTCCCCTCATGAGGTCATCAACCCCTATTAGAGCAACATCTGCAATTTGGGGGTGACGGATGAGGATTTCCTCTACTTCTTGACAATACACATTAAAACCTGAGGTGATGACAAGGTCCTTTTTTAAGCCGGTGAGCGTAAGGTATCCATTGTCATCCAGTCGGCCGAGATCACCCGTATAAAGCCAGCCGTCGCGAATTACGGTTTGCGTCTCTTGAGGCCTTCCAAAGTATCCTAGCATCACATTGGGACCTTTGACGACCACTTCTCCCTCAACGCCCACTGGGACGCCTTGTCCATCGTCATCATGAACCTCGATCACCACGTCAGGGATTGGCTTCCCGACGCTCTCCGGCTTATTAAGGATGTTAATATTATTCCAGGAAACCACTGGTGAAGCCTCAGTGAGACCGTATCCATGATAAACATCTATATTATACCTCTCGCAAAATTTCTCATAGATCTCCATGGACAACGGAGCGCCACCGCTTATAGCAATATCTAAACTAGACAGATCCAGATCTCGACACGCTGGGTGATAGAGCAGTCCATAATAAACCATAGGCACCAGCCCAGTATATGTAATACGTGCCTCCTGTATCCACGGTATGATGGTGGGAAAATCAACCTTCTCGACCAAATAGACTGTCCCACCTGCTTTCAAAGTTCCGAGAAGGTTGACGGACGCGCCAAAGGCATGAAACATGGGAATGAGCGCGAGACCATGACTTTCGCTGCCTCTCTTGCAAACGTCGCGCAAGAGATTGGAGTTGGTGTCGAGATTGCTGTGCGAAAGCGCAGCGCCGAGAGCTTTCCCCAACAACCCGGCAGTGAAAATGATGACAGCCGGGTCTTCAGGTTTAACGTCCAGTGCCTTCAAATTCCCAGAAAAAGACTCCTCAATCTCCTGAAAGCTCAAAACGCCCTCAGAGACCTCAGTCGTGATGATTGTCCGGAGGTAGCTAGTCCGATCGCGCAGCGACTCGAGCTTTACTAATTGATCGCTCTTACAAATCGTCGCCGCAGGATGGCATTCGGCAAAATAATGACTTAACTCGTAAGCGGTCGACAACGGGTTCAACGTAACGGCAATGGCCCCGATTCTTATTATGGCAAAATAGGATACCACAAATTCCGGTCTATTCCCCATGAGAGTCGCCACGCGGTCGCCTTTTTGCACTCCTGCCTTGACAAGCGCATTCGAAAGCTTGTTGACGGATCGCAACAACTCTAGATAGGTTATCCTTTGATCCTCGTACGCCACCGCATAGTGGTCAGGCAATTTATCTGCCCACCAATCAATAATCTCGCTCAAATTCATTGTGACTCCCTACTTTCGTCCGGTGAAGCCTCCTAAGGACGATTCATAACGACTGGCTGCCTAAGCCAGTCCTGCATTTTCAGTCAAACCAGCCAAAAAGCCTCTTAAGATGTTCATCACTGATCTGCGGGAAGCTGTGCCATTCAGAATGAACGCCAACGAGGCTCGATCATACCACCCACTATGCTGTGAATCAACCAACACCAATGACTGTTACTCTCGTGAATGAATACGTAGCGGCACTTGCCGCAGGACTAGCGATCGCCAAGACGTGATGAACTCGAACTGCGAAGCCCGCTGATACCCATTAGTTCAAGGCCCCGGACACGCCGCAAATCTACTCACAAATAGTTTGCGACAACCCCCGCATTGTGGTAATTTACGAATGATTGAACAGCATGGATACAACGATGAAGGCAAGAAGCGCGAAATATCTTCCTTTCGTAATGGCTTTGGGCGTAGTTCTCTGTTCCCAGTCAGCCCTGGCAGACCAGGTATGGATTAAATGCCATATCACATGCCGCTGTCTCCAAGATAACACGGTCGGGAACTTTGCCTTCGAAGTAGCCATTGACCGCTCCCCTGACATAGGATTCGATGCAGACCTCACGTGCAAGAGCTATGGCCACTGGGTTTGTTCAGACGGATGCAACGGGACCAAGTTCTCATATACTTACCAAGTCACTAGTCCGTAGCGACTCTTTGCCGGCATCAATCAGAACTCAAACAATTAGTTGCGCATTTAAGTCTTAATCGGCGGAGCCCCTGACCATCGTAAACGATTAGCAGAGTCTTTCATTCCTACAGGATTTTTGACAATTGTTTAACAGGAGAATGAACATCGAGGAGCATTCTCGGGTTTTAACCCAGCTTTTGGAGGATATTCAAGACGGGTCTTCCTCCAAAAGCTAAGGCTGTAGCATAAGATGTTCCACTATCTTTGAAAAACGCCACTTAAAGAATGCTTTTCATAGTGAAGAGCTAAACAAAACCGCGGTGTGGGAAAACGCGACACTATTTCAGTTCCACTGGAGAACGCCATCCAGTGATAGGAACCATGACTCCTTTGTCTGGGTCGGCGCGATAGATTCTTGCAACCGACGTAGGAGCGTGACTGGTGCTTGTGTAGGTAACTGGTGGGACAATTCCACCAGTGTCGAAATCCTTGAGTGTCTCGAGCCCGTTCTTGAATGACTCGGGTGTGAGGTCTTGCCCCGCTTTCTTCGTGCCCTCGCATAGCACAAGTGCCGTTCCTACCCCCATGGTGTATAAGGAAGTCAGCATCTTGGCCGGATCCCTGTCGTTTTTCTTGGCCAGGTCGCGCACTAACTTCATTCCCGCCGTGTCTTCATCCCACCCTCCGACGAAATTGATGCCGATATAGTTCTTGGCGGCGCTCTTGCACGCCTTTACAACCATGTCATCGCAAGACCAGTTGATGCCAAATGTGGTGGGCCAATAATCATACTTTTCCGCAGTCTTGAGAAATGTGATGATAGGGGGAACCAGGTTGCAGGTGACAACAAAGTCCACGCCGTCTTTCTTCAGGGACAAGACCTGGGAACTTGCATCGACTGATCCGATGTTCAAGACTAGTTCTGACACCAACTTGATGCCATACTGCTGGGCTCTTTTTCTCGCGGCTTCCAGCCCCTTCTTGCCAAACTCGGTCTCAGCATACACAACAGCGATTTTGGGGTCCTTCGCCTTGATATCCTTCATAATGTAGTCAAACATCAATTGAATCTGAGTTTCATAAGTGGCGCCCAGCACAAATACGTACGGCTTATGAGGCTTGTAAAATTCCTCCGCCAAAGCATTCGGGATGTTCACAACGTGATGTTTGTCGATCAAATCGAACAAGGCAATAGTCTGGGGCGTTCCACCCATAGTCGTGATAGTCAATACCTTGTCCCTAAAAAGCAGCTTGTTGAATGCCGAAATGGCCAGGGGCGTCTTAAACTGGTCGTCCTCCCAAATGAGGTTGATCTTGCGTCCTAAAATCCCCCCTGTGTCGTTGATATGATTAAACGTGTCTTGTATCCCCCACCCCTCGGGAAGTCCAAGCGCTGCCACCGGCCCAGTCTTCACTAGAATCATTCCCAGTTGAATAGTGTCCTTGGTGACACCGCGAACTTCGGAATGAGCCGATGTAGTGCTGATAATGCCGAGGCACAGCACCAACAATACAGTTGCATAGGTTTTTGCTCTCCAGTTCATTCTGCTTCGCCCTCCTTTATGCTCGGTCCTTTAAACGACAAGTTTTGCTATGACCGCTTAGGTCCTTAATTGAACGCGGAGCCTCCGAGTCCAGCTACATTCCCCGCGATTTCAATACGTGAATGGCCAGTTCCTGAAGCTCGTCTTTATCCTTGTCCAGATTCCGCTGAGTCCTGATGGCTCAGCAATAAGGAAGATCATGATGAGCAACCCAAAGGCAGCTACATTCCATTCTTCATCATAAAGGCCTTGCATGAACGGCAACTGCCGTCCCAAGAAATCTGCTACGCCTTTGATGATGTCTGGCATCACAGTCAAAAACACAGCGCCGATGATTGATCCGAGTATGGATCCGAGACCGCCTACAATAATCATGGCGATGTATTCGATGGAGAGCAACAGTGTAAAATTCTCAGGGTGCAGATACGTGGTTACATAAGAATAAAGTCCGCCGGCTATGCCACCGTAGAAAGAACTGATGGCAAAGGCCATGACCTTGTAACGGGTCAGGTTCACACCTATGACTTCTGCCGCTACGTCTCTGTCTCGTATCGCTATAAATGATCTCCCGATCCTCGACCGTGAAATGTTCTTGGCGGTAAGAGTTAATAGGCTCACAAGAAGGATAGTCACGTAAAAAAACCTGTTGGGGTCCCCAAGTGAGTAGCCGAATAGAGACGGTGAGGGCACGGAGATACCGCGAACCCCCATAGTGACCGACTCCCAATGTGTGACGCCGTATTCCACCACCACACCAAAAGACATGGTTGCCATGGCAAGATACAGGCCTTTCAAGCGCAGGCAGGGGAATCCCAACAAAATACCAAAAAACGCAGCCGAAATGCCGCCGATGGGTATCGCAAGCCAGAAAGGGAACTCATACCGAGAAGCCAGAATGGCAGAAGTGTACGCCCCCAAAGCCACAAAGGCTGCATGTCCCAAAGAAATTTGCCCGGTTAGCCCGGTTAGTATATTTAGCCCAATAGCCGCAATAACGGCTATTCCCGATATGTTTACCATATATATGATATACGGGTCAGCCCACAGAGGCAAAGAGAGTAGGAGGACAGCGAATATAACGAACCAAAACCTTACCCAGATGGTTTGAAATATCCGTATGTCCTCTCGATAGGTCTCTCTAAATGTCTTGCTTCTCATCCTTCTCCGTCAACTAATATGGAAATGATGAAACTTGCTTCCTTTTAAACGAGTCACACTCGCTCTATTTCAGGCTTCCCAAAAAGGCCATATGGTCTCACCATGAGCACAAAGAAAAGTACGACGAAGGCGGTGAGGTCCTTGACCCCAGGTAATGTCTGATCAAGATACCCACCTACAAGCGTTTCGAGAACGCCTATAACCAGGCCTCCAATAATGGCTCCTGGAATGCTCTCAAGCCCTCCAAGGATGACCGCCGGAAACGCCTTGATAGCCACGAGACATATTCCAATGTTTAGTACCATTACATTGGCGAGAAATATCCCCGCCACGGCAGCCACAGCAAAGGCTATCCCCCACGTCAAGGCAAACACACGCTTCACACTGATTCCCATGAGCATTGCAGTGTCTTGGTCGTTGGCTACTCCGCGCATCGCCAAGCCCTGCCTGGAATATTGAAAAAAAATAAAGAAACCTATGACTAATAATGCAGATATAGCCATTGCCCATAGGTGGGTAGGCGAGAGTACGAGGCCAGCGAAGTTGATCGAAGTCTGGCTGAAAGGGGAGGGAAACACCTTGTTATCATGCCCAAAAACGATTCCAGACAAACTTCTGAGAAAAATGGAAAGGCCGATGGTTACCATCACCACAGCAAACTGGGGTTCCCCTATCATAGGGCGCAAAACCAGACGCTCAGTGAGAAAACCAAAGACAATGGCAGCCGCTGTGGTAAGTAATATAGCCAGATAAAAAGGCATACCAGCCACGATCAAAGCATAGCAAAGAAATGCCCCAATCATCATTGCTTCGCCATGCGCGAAATTCATGATGTCCGTCGCCTTGTAAATCAAGACAAATCCGAGGGCTGCCAGTGCGTATAAGCTCCCCACTGCAATGCCAGAAATCACGAGCTGCAAAAAGTATGTGAGTGATTCATTCAAAATGCTGTTACTCCAAACTTGAATCAAACCTTGTCGAAGAGATAACCTTTGCATTAACGGCCGAATCACCAGCCGCTCGTCCATGTTGAATCGCTCAGGAATACATTGCCTCAATCAAATCCCGGAATTTCTTCTCTATGTTAGCGCGTTTCACCTTCATGGTAGCTGTCAACTCCTCGTCGTCCTGATCCAGTTCCTTGTCCAGTATGACGAACTTCTTAATCCTTTCGACTTGAGCAAAATTCGTGTTCGCTTTTTCTACCTCGCCCTCAATAAGTCTTTTGACCTCTGGACGTGTAGCGAGACTCTTGTAATTTGTGTAGGCGATACGATTGTTTTGCGCCCAGTGCGACACCGTTTCCGGTTCGATCTGTATTAGACATGAGACGAACTTGCGGCGATCGCCTATTACTATGGCTTCTTTGATATATGGGCTGAATTTCAAACTGTTTTCCAATTCCGACGGCGCGATATTTTTCCCTCCCGCTGTGATGATAATGTCCTTTTTGCGGTCTGTAATCTTTAGGTGGCCGTCGCTATCAAGCTCTCCAACGTCGCCTGTATAAAGCCATCCGTCCTTCATAATCTCTCTTGTGGCTTCCGGGTTGCCGTAGTACCCGAGAAATACCGAGTGGCCCCTCTGAAGAATTTCCCCGTCGTCAGCTATTCTAATCTCCACACCAGGAATAGGCTTCCCAACCCCCCCTATTTTAATTTCATCATTAGGCGGCATACACGATATGCCGCTCATTTCTGTCATGCCGTAGCACTCCCGCACAGGAACCCCTAAGGCATGGTAAAATTTCATGAGGTCCGGCGAAAGAGGAGCGGCGCCGCTGACAAAGATTCGGGCATTCAACAGTCCCAATTGATTTCGTAAAGGTCGGAACAGAGCGAGATATGCCAGGCCATAGAGCACCTGCCACAACATAGGCACCCTTCGTTTCTTGAGCTTGAACTCAGAAACCTTTACCCCTATGGGGAGCATGGCTCTAAAAATCCATCGTTTAAAGAAAACAGCATCCTGCATCCTGATCATGATATTTGAATGCATTTTCTCCCAAATCCGGGGCACATTGAGGAAGGCAGTTGGGGAAATCTCACCGAGATCTTCCTGAAGAGTAGCAACACTTTCCGCGAAATTTACAGTGCAGCCTGCCCACATGGGAAAAATCAGCGAGAACATCCGCTCTGCAATGTGACAAAGAGGCAAGGCTGATACGAACGAGTCGGTATGAAGAAAATCTAAAATTTGAGAAAGGCCTCGTATCATGGCTATCATATTTATATGGCTAATCATGGCGCCTTTGGGCTGCCCTGTAGTGCCTGACGTATAAACGATAATGGCAGGGTCCTCAGACCTCGTGCTTTGCACCATCTCTTCGAACAGTTCCGGACCTCGTTCACTTATTTGGGCTCCCATGGCCTCAACATCTTTGAAGCTTATAATCATGGGATCTTGATATCGGCGAAGTCCTTTCATATCTACGACAACTATTTTCTTAAGGTTCGGTACACTACCCTTGATTTCTAGGACTTTGTCCACCTGCTCCTGGTCTTTTGCCACCACAAATGTGGATTGGGAATTCTCCAGAATGTACTTAACTTGAGTAGGAACATCGGTGGGATAGATACCAACGGTTATTGCGGCAGAACTTTGAGTCGCAAGGTCTGCGTAGAGCCATTCTCTGCAATTGTCTCCAAGTATGGAAAGCTTATCTCCCCTGCTGAGCCCCAATTCCTTCAGGCCTAGGGCGAAATCGCGCACGTGACACCAGTACTCTTGCCACGTTGTACGCTGCCAAATGCCGAGATCCTTTTCTCTAAGGGCTACGCGATACGAGTAAAGAATCCGATTTCTCGCTAGAAGCTTCGGAAGGGTGTCGGGTTCCATGCCCACTACAGTCTCTCTATTCTTGACCCAAGTAAGCAGCAATAACATGCGGATTTGATTGGACTTCAGCAGGAGATCCCTCTCCAATCTTCGACCCAAAATCCAATACGGTCACGGTGTCTGCTATGTCCATGACAACGCCCATATCATGCTCCACCATGATGATCGTGATCTCCATCTCTTCTTTTATGTCTAAGACGAAGCGTGCAATGTCTTCAGTCTCTTCTACATTCATCCCCGCTACCGGTTCATCCAAAAGGAGCAGCTCTGGCCTCATTGCCAATGCGCGGCCTATTTCAACACGCTTCTGAAACCCATAGGGTAAAGAACCAACGGTTTTTTTGCGCACCTTCTCAATTTCGAGAAAGTCTATAATCCTTTCTACTTCAAGCCTGTGTTGTTCTTCTTCTCGCACGGCCTTGCCCCAGAAAAATGCCGCCGAAAACAGGCCGGTCGTCATCTTGGTATGGCATCCTAGAAGAAGGTTGTCTATCACGCTCATGTGTGCAAAAAGCTCTATGTTTTGGAACGTTCTTGCGATACCCATCTCGGCGATCTGGTCGGGCTTTAGCTGAGACACGCCGGCGCCCTTAAAAAAGATTTGGCCTGCGGTAGGACGATAAATTCCGCTGATGCAATTGAAGAGAGAAGTCTTACCCGCTCCGTTGGGGCCAATTACCGCATGCACGGTACCTTTGTGCACTGTGAGATCGAAGTCCGAAAGAGCGACGATACCGCCGAAATGCAAAGATAATCCGGTGATTTCCAATAAGGGCATGCCCTTCACACTCGCGTTCAGGAGAGCCAGCGTTTCCTCCTCTTGTAGTGTTTGACGCCAGCATAACTCTTCCGGTCATTGTCTGCTGTGACGCCCAAATAAAACTCCTTGACGTCCTCGTTTTCCAGCAAGCTCCGGCTGGGACCGTCCAGCACGATCTTCCCGTTTTCCATGATATATCCATATTCAGCAAAGCCCAGCGCAACGCGGGCATTCTGTTCAACGAGGAGAATGGACGTGTCCTGCTCCTCATTGATCCGAGTCAGAATCCCAAAAATCTCGTTGACAAGCATAGGAGCTAGTCCTAATGATGGTTCATCTAGCATCAGTAATTTCGGGCGTGACATAAGAGCCCTGCCTATGGCAAGCATCTGCTGCTCCCCTCCGCTCAAAAGGATTGCCTGCTGTTTAGACCGAGCGCGGAGCATGGGAAAATACTCCATCACCATTTCCAGGTCTTCTGCTATTCCGTCGCTATCTGATCTCACGTGAGCGCCTATCCTGAGGTTTTCCATGACGGTCAAGTCGTCAAAGACTCGCCTCCCTTCGGGCACCAGACAAATACCTAGTCTAAGAATTACATCAGGATCTTCTTCGGCGATGGAACGACCATTGAATTCGATACCGCCATCCTCCAAATCGCCGTTTTGGAATCTAAGAATGCCGCTGATCGTTTTCAACGTAGTGGTCTTTCCTGCCGCATTGGCGCCCAGAAGAGCAACTACTTTGCCGTCAGGCACCTCCAAGGATATGCCTTTGAGAACCATAATCACCTTGTTATAGACCACCTGGATGTTGTTAACCTTAAGCATCTTGTTTTCTTTCCCAACAAAGTGGCAACTCTATGCAGGCGCCGGTTTCCTGTTGAAAGGTATGGATTTGAATAAGAGTCAATCAAATATTTTCAAGGATGACAGCGAACCCCATGCCGCCACCAGCGCAAAGAGACGCTACCCCAAATTGAACCCCCTCAGAAACCATGCTGCGGAAAAGTGTTACCAGCAGCCTGCATCCAGTTGCCCCAACCGGATGCCCCAAGGCTATTCCGCTCCCGTAGGGATTCACCCTGTCTCGATCCAGACCCAGCTCGTGCTCGCAGGCAAGATACTGTGCAGCAAATGCTTCATTGATTTCAAAGCGATCAATGTCCTGCAATGTAAGGCCAGCCCTCTCTAAGGCCCCCTTTATTGCAGGAACAGGGCCAATACCCATTATGTTGGGATCAACACCCACAACTCGATAACCCTTTACGCGAAGGACAGGGTTAAGCGCCAATTGTGAGGCTTTTTCCCTAGTAGTCACGAGAAGCGCTGCTGCCGCGTCGTTCATCCCGCAAGCGTTTCCGGCGGTCACTGTACCGCCTGCCTTGAACGCGGCAGGCAACCGTGAAAGCTCTTCCAATGAGGCATCTGGTCTTATGTGCTCATCTGTGTCGAAAAGAAAGCTTTCTTTTCGGGCGCTCTTTACAGGAATGGGCAATATCTCGGCCTTAAACCTTCCCTCCTGAATGGCCCGAGCCGCTCGCTTATGACTCAGCACAGCGAGTTCGTCTTGCTCTTCTCTAGTAATATTGTAGCGTTCAGCGAGGTTTTCCGCTGTCAGCCCCATCCCTACACCTATGGGATATTCCTGCATCCCCTTCCACAGCAAATCGTAACCCTGAAGATGGCGAATACGCTGGCCCCATCGGGCTGTTTCCAAGATGTAAGGGGCGTTGCTCATGCTCTCAACACCACCCGCCAACACCACGTCAACTTCCCCGCACTGCACAGCCTGGACAGCGCTTATTACCGCCTGCATGGACGAACCGCAAGTTCCATTAACGGTGAAACCAGGGACGCCTTCATCTATGCCTGCACGATACGCGGCTATGCGAGCGAGATTTTGCTCCAGGGGCGAGAAACAGTTGCCGAATATAACCTTACCTATAGAGGAACGACCCTTGATAGTCGCCGTTACATTTTCTATGACTGCCTGGGCCAGCTCAACCGCTGGCACCCCTTTCAGAGTACCCCCAAAATCACCCAAGGCAGTTCTCACTGCGCTTGCAATAACTATTTCTTTCATTATCCTTGCCTCCCAACGACGCTGCCGACTACAATCAAGAAGAATAAAGAAATAAATGTCTGAGCCTATGGGTGCTTTGCTGACGTTAATTAGCGTGTGTTGTCAGATGCAGCCGGCGCCGCCGCCAAACCATAGAGAAAGATCTCCCGAAACGTGCGCACGTATGCCTCTCCGTCCACGTGGTTTCTATTCAATACCCACTGATGAAGTACGCCGTCATGAAGCGCCATGAACGTCAAGGCCGCAATATCCGGGTCCAGCTCTTTCTTGAAGAGTCCCTGCCTTATCCCCATGCGAATGATATCGCTAATGACTCTCCGATATTCTAGGTAGGTGGCTTTCAAAGGGGGTTCGAAGTCCACGTCAGCATTTAATTCTGTGGTGAGAAACGTAAGGAAAACACACAGGTGTTCATTCCGCAGAGCGAAGCGAGAATTAAAGCTAATGACGCGATGTATCCGGTCAAGCGCTGTTCCTTCATTTTTCTCTAGCTCTTCGACCATGCCACCGATGAAACGAGACCTGAATTCGTCAATGATCCTCAACAGCAGTTCGCCCTTGCTGCGGAAATGAGCGTACAATGCTCCTTTGGTTAGGCCCACTTTTCCCGTTATGTCTTGGATCGAAGTTCCGTGGTAGCCTTTGCGGACGAACATTTCGAGCGCTGCTTGAATGATTTTCGCTTCTGTAAATGTGCTTCTTTTCATTTGGGTGAATACTAATACTGACCGATTGGTATTAATCATTAACGCGATCAACCGAACTGTGTCAAGCAAAAACCAAAAGGCATGACAAATATTTTGTCCTTGACTGAAATAACAGAGGTCGATGAAACTAACTAATCGGTCAGTATGAGAAACAGCCATTAGCAAGCCGGAGATCAACTCATCGTGGACTACTATCTCTCCGCGGAACAAAAGGAAATTATTGAAACCGCAATAAAATCCGCACGGAACGAATTTTCTAAGATCGCCCCGTCACCGCGATCGAGGGGAAACATTTCCAAAAGGAGGTCTGGCAAAAGGCACCAAAATTAGGTTTCATTGGGATCTTTACCGCTCCAGAATATGGGGCACGTGGGCTTGGGTGTTAGGAACGCGCCATGCTGATGAAAGAATTCTGAAGGGTTGTTCCAGGCGTTGGTAACATCCCCTTGGCCGTCTTTGGATCACAGTTAATTGGAACTTTTTGGAACGCAAGCTCAAAAGGACAAATTCCTCCGATCAGTCGATGGACTACCAGCGATAACCGGGTGCTCTATTACCGAGCTTGCTCCGAAAGCGACATTTTTGGCGTCAGGACTCGCACCGCAACACCTGCCAATGGCTGAGTTATAAATGTAACCAAGCAATTCATCATCAACGGCGGTATAGCTGATTTCTGATTGTTTTCTGTCTCACAAATCGGATGTATAAACGCCGGTGCAATAGTGTCCCTCTAAGGCGGCCGAAATTTTCGGTTGCGGTGGTGTAAAAGTGGACCGCATTACTGCCTTTCTTGGCGCAGCTGATATGTTGCTAGAGGGGAGGCGGCCAAGCAGTTTGGAATCCATCGCAAGACCGTTAGGAAGATTCTGAGTTTTTCCATTCCGCCGGGATACCAGCGTTCCCAGCCCATCAGGTATCCTAAGCTTGA
>Ga0172369_10001326_pt1 | contig 35680 bp, 26 predicted proteins | sample LakKiv25m_FD_114539 | JGI IMG/M metagenome (GOLD analysis project Ga0172369, IMG submission 114539) | Freshwater microbial communities from Kabuno Bay, South-Kivu, Congo - kab_022012_11.25m | ecosystem: Environmental > Aquatic > Freshwater > Lake | place: Democratic Republic of the Congo... | reverse complement strand
GCGCCCCAGGCAGCCGTGGCCCGGCGCCTGCACCAGCCCCTCGGTGTCGATCAGGAAGGGGTTGCGCGGCGCATACGCAAATGGCCCCAACGGCGAGGCCGAGGTGTAGACGCCCATGCCGTAGGTGGGGAACTGCGTGCCCGGCGAGGTGTAGGTCAGGAAATAAGTGGGGCCGCTCTTAAACATCCACGCCCCCTCCATCCAACTGATGGACGGGTCCTCGTTGAAGGGGCCGTAGCGTTCCCAGGCGTGGTCGGGATTGTAGGCGATGAGCAGCCGTGTCGGCGTCAGCGCGCGGGCCGGGTTCTCCGCGTCCATCTCCGCCCCCAGGATACCGGCGCCGCCGCAGCCCCAGTACAGGTAGATGTGGCCGTCATTGTCGGAGAAATACATGGGGTCGGCAAAATTGGGCAGCGGCTGGCCGTCCGGATCGGTAATCGTTCCGGCGTTTTCCCACGGTCCCAGCGGGTTATCCGCGCGGTAAAGGGTTGGATGGCCGGAGGCGGTCAGGTAGAACTTGCCACGGTGCGCCATAATGGTCGGCGCGTAGCCGACGTCGTCCAGATTCATCGGCGCATGCCGCCAGGAACAGAAATCCTCGCTCACCCACGCCATGCCGCAGGAGGGGTAAAGGTACCACTTGCCGTCGTGAAAGAGCACGCTCGGGTCGGCCGTCTCGCGGAAATCCACCGCCCGCCCGTTGTTGCGCCACCCCCAGACGTCTTTCTTATCTCGGCACGCCCGCCCGCGCGGGTAATCGGGCAGCGGAATGGGATTGCAGTAGGTCAGCGGAAACTCGCTCATAGCATGGCTCCTTCAGCCCGAATTGGTAGAATGGAAGCTTCCAATGCATTACATTCCGCCGAAGAAGCCGATTTCCCTGCCTTATACTAGACAGATATGCCGGACGTGTCTGACCTGTCCGACTGGTCTTTCTCGATTGACAGCCTTCCATCCCATTGCTACACTGCTTCATGATATTTACATCAAGCTTGCATCTTCGGAGGCGCTATGAAGACGATATTGTCCTTGAGTTTGCTTCTCTTCTTTTGCTCGTTCTGTTTCGCGGCGGAGTATATGACGGCCGTAAACTTCAGCACGGCGACGATCAAGCAGGGCGACGTTTGCCTGATTACCTGCACGGTGAAAAAGCCGACGGACATCCAGATCCAGGTGCTGGATGCACAGGGAAAAGTCGTCCGCACTATGCTCGCTTTCCAGGCAAAGATGAAGGTCGATTACCCGTGGAACGGCAAGGATGACGCGGGCAAGCTGGTGGCAGCGGGCGATTATGCCGTGTGCGTGCAGGCCCACCTGAAGCCGCAGTTGGACAAAACCTTCGGCAACGGAGGCGCGCTGGACGAGTTCACCAGTCCCTTTGACGTAACGCTGGACAAGGCCGGCAGCGTGTTCCTGGTCGATTTCGGCGATAAGATTGTCTACAAGCTGACCGCCGACGGCAAGCCGGCAGAGGATTTTGCGGCGAAGGGGAAGCTGGAGCTCAATTATGCCATACAGGCGATCAAGGTGGACAGCGCGGGCTATGTCTATATCACCGGCCCGTTCCACAATATCGCCAAATATGATAGAAAAGGCAATTTCGTCAGCACAATCGGCGGTTGGTTCCTGGATGAGAAAGGCCAGCACACGCCGGAAAATACGGTGGCCCCGAAGGGCATCGCGCTGGGCGAGGATAAGATCTACATTCAACGCGGCGGAGCGGACGGAGTGGTGGCATACAATCCCGCCTTCCCGGAAAAGGACGGCTTCATCTTCAGAAGCAGCGGTAATCCGTTCGTTTACTCCCCCCAGCCGCCCGGCATCGGCTATTGCGGGCCGGGCATTGATGCAACGCCGAACGGGGTCCTGTATGGGGTGGGATTATGGGGCCAGTTGGTCAAAGCCGTTGATACAGGCGAAGACATCGAAGCGAAATACAACACCACCCTCGGTCCGGATGGCACGGCCATGCGCAATCCGACCGGCGTGGCCATCGCTCCCGACGGCACGGTCTGGGTGGCGGACTGGGGCAACGGCCGGCTGATCCGCTTCTTCGATACCGGCGGCGCGCTGGCGCCGGTATTCGCCTTCGGCCAGCAGGCGGAGAATGCGCTTGAACAGGGAGGCTTCGTCAATCCTCACGGCATTGCCGTCTCCGCCGACGGTAAATACCTCTACATAGCGGAAGACGGCGAAGCGGCCTATAACTATGAAACCAAAGCCGCGCAGCTCTTCTCCGGCGGCCACCGGCTGAGCCGCTGGATCATCGATACTTATGCGGATAAGGTAGAGCAGAAAGTGACGGTGACGCCAGAGGGATAACAAAGCGCTATATTTCCGCCGCATCAGAGGAAATAGCGGAAGAGATACATCGAATTATTATGCATTACAATCCTCCAATACGGAAGGGAGGGGCTTTGTGTCTGATCAACAACTTCCTGATCCATCAATGCCTCCCCCTCCACCGGTGGAGAATATTCCCGTCTCCACGGCGATCTATTCGCCGGAAGATGAAATCCTCTGGTATCTCGGCGTGCTGCGAAGTATGTATTTCGGTTGTGCGGGAGATGGCTACCTGGGTTTTTCGGAACGAGGCATTCACATCTACTGCCGATGTTGGCCGCGCAGCTTGTATATTACGGCAAATATTCTCCTTCTGTTATTGATGGGTATAATCTGGCTCGCGCCGCTACCGTTCATGCTACAATTAGGGCTTGTCGTCGTAAGCATTTTTCTGCGCTGGCTTCTCAACCCATGGGTATACCGTTTGGCGAAGGAGAAACAAATGTCATTCACGCGGGTAAAAATACCGGCGACGTTGTTTCGAAGACGCAGAATCATTTTCATGGTTCCGGACAATCACAACAGATTTTACTCGGTTGAATTCACGGCGGTATCGGCGCAGGAAGCTGACGTGATTGTCCGGCATTTGCAAGGATACCTTGTACCCTAAAACGATTTGCATTTCTTTAATCGAAAAGGAGAACTGCAAGATGACCAGGCACTGGTGCCTCTTGCTGCTCCTGCTCTGCCTGTGGACGCAGGGCATGGCGGCTAATCTGTATTTCCGCTTCCAACTGCTCTCGCCGGTGCCGGCGGGAGTGTATGCCGACGTATTGGCTTATACCCATGGCCAGAACGACCAGTTCTTCGTCGGCCTGCGACCATTACCGCCGTCGGGGGCCAATTATCCGGCAAAGTGGGTCAAAGAAGGCCAGTATTCCCCCTGGACGGCGACCGGCGAAAAGACGCTCCATCCGCGCGAAAACACTGTCATCTTCACCTTCCACTCCAAAGAGGAGATAAAGAACATCGAGGTGCTGATCGAAATCGCCTCCGATGCCGATCAGGCCACCATCCTCACCACTGTTAAAGGCGCCACGGATGGCGATGTATTCTCCTTCCTGCTGCCGGCGGAGGTGGCGAAGGACCAGAAGCTGCTGACCGTCGTCGATCGCACGCGCGAGCACCTGGAACGCGCGCGGGCGGCCTTCCCCGGCGAGCCGCCGCAACTGCGCTACCTGACCATCGACACCGGGGTGGGCGGTTTCGCACCGCCGGGAAAGAGCGGCGCCGGCTGGTCGCCCATCTACCGGAACGAGCAGATTTTCCGCGATGAGCTGGAGACGCTGCGCCGTTATGGCTTCAATACCCTGGCAAGCTCCCCCGCCCTGTTCGAACCATACGCACGGGAAGCCGGCTTCTCTTTTATCTCGACTGATTTAGGCCCGCCTATCGCAGAGGTCTGGCGGCCGGATTACGCGGAAAAGGTCGCCGGCCTCGCCAAAAAGTGGAACGAACAATACGCCCTGACTCCCGAACTGAAGAAAAGCATCTTCAACTTGCGGCTGGCGGACGAGCCGGGCCTGATCGGGAGCGACTGGGCGGATAACGCGGAGGCGAACGCGGCCTTCCGCGCGTATCTGCGGGAACAAGGCTACACCCTCGCCGATTTCGGACTGAACGACTGGGCGGAAGCGCGACTGGTGCTGTCGCGCGAGAAAATCGGCGAGATCGAGCGGCTGTGGTCGGACCGCGAGGCTAAAGCGGCGCCGCTCCTCTATTACCACAGCAAGAAGTTCCAGAGCTACAGCTCCTGGCTGGCCTTCAAGGCCGCCACCGACGAATACCGAAGAAGCATCGACCCGAATATATTAACCTCGATAAATCCGTCCCCCCACCCCATGTATGGACGCGGCATGCTCAGCAGCAACTCGCTCGACTGGATCGAAGGCGGGCGCATGGGCGCGGTGACGATGCCGTGGACGGAGGACTGGCTGGGCGTCAGCGGCTGGGTAGCCATCAACCTGGAGAATATCGGTTTCCTCGCCGATATACTTCGCGCGGGCGCCCGTTATCATGATTCTCCGATCGGCATGTACCTGATCCCCGTCGGCTGCAACAGCTACCTGGCCACCACCCAGAAGACCTTCTCCGCGCTGGGCCGCGGAGTGACGCACTTTAATTACTTCCTCTACGGACCGTTTTACGCCGCTACCTGGGACTTCTTCTCTGAAAATTATGAAGACCTGCGAGCCATCGGCGATGCGACGCGCAAGATGGCGGTGGTCGAAAAAGACCTGGTTGAGGCGAAATACAGGAAGCCGCAAGTGGCCATCCTCTGGCCGACGAGCACTGAGGTGTGGCAGGACAGCAACATCTACAACACCGAGCGGCAGTTGCTCTGGCTGCTCCTTGACCGCAACCAGATTCCCGTTGATTTTGTCGAGGAAGAGGATATGGAGAACGGCTTGTTGGATAGTTATAAAGTCGTGTTCAGCATCGGCGACTGCCTGACAAAAAAGGCCAGCGGCAAGCTGGCGGAGTGGGTCGATAACGGCGGGCAACTCTGGCTGAGTCCGGGCTCCGGCCTGTATGACGAATACCGCCACGAGAATGCAGTCCTCGGCGGTCTTACCGGATTCCGGCCTGCCGCGCTGCGGATCGATAAGAACTTCGGCAATTGGGGAAGCGCGCTGGGCAATCCCAAACCCTTCGCTACTGTGCAGCCGAAAGACCAGGCCGTGCCGGCGCTGCCCGCGCTCTTCGTCCGCCAGGATTTTACAACGGACGGCGAAGTGCTGGCCACCTTTAACGACGGCAAACCGGCGCTGGCTCGGAAAACAGCCGGCAAAGGACAGGTCTGGCAGGCGGGCTTCATGCTCGGACTGGCGTATGCCGCCGGCTGCAATAAGAACGAGAACGAGGGTTTTGCCACTATCTTCCCGGAGGCTTACGGCAGGCTGCTCGCCCCTATCCTCGCCGCGGGGAAGGTCGAAAAGCCGGTTATCATCGATAAGCCGGGCATTCAAACTTCCCTGCTGGTGACGCCCACGAAAAAGGTGATCGTGCTGACCGACTTCACCCGCGACCCGAAGACCGAAGGCGCGAATACCGTTGTCTTGACAGTGCCGGGAAGCGGCAAGGCGAAAAAGGTTATCTCCGCCGCCGGCGCGAAACTGACGGTAACTCAGCAGGGCGCCGACCTGCAGATCACCGTGCCGTTGAATATCGGGGATATTCTGGTCGTTGAGTAACAGCCCTTTGGAGACAGTCATACCGCCGGAGCGCGGATTGCCAATCCGCGCAAGATGACACGCGCGGATTGGCAATCCGCGCTCCGACAGAGGTGAACATGAGCAAGCCTGACATCCGTTACCCGTTTCTCGACACCGACAGCCTGCGCCGCTGGGATTCCGGCATGACGCAGCGTTTCCCGAAGCCGGAGAAGGCGCCCATCACCGGCCTGGAGCCGGGACCCGCCGGCTCGTGGGACGCGCGCGTGACCACCATTTACGGCTCCGTGCTGGTTGAGGACGGCAAGTTCCGCATGTGGTATGTGGCTATGCCGGACGCCAACGACTACGAAGAAAACGCCGATTACATGCTGACCGCCTACGCGGAGAGCAATGACGGCATCCACTGGGTTAAACCTGACCTGAAACTGACTTCGCAGCAGCGCTTCCCCGGTAACAACATCGTGCCGCTGCCCGGCGCCGCCATGGGCGTGGTGCGCGCGCTGCCCGGATCTGACTTCAAATACCTGGCGGCCGGTATCCAGATCGCCCCGCTGGAGAAGGATATCAATGTTACCGGATTGTCCTTTAATGGCCCGGGAACTTATATCTTTGCCTCCGACGACGGGTTCCGCTGGCGGCAGCTCACCGAAAAGCCGCTGATCCAGCACGGCGACGTGGCCGCGCTGATCGCCGATCCGGGGCAGAACCGCTACCTGCTCTACCAGAAGGCGGGAATGATGCACGGGCTGGATATGCGCCGGGCCTTCTTCGTGATCGAAAGCCGCGATGGCGTGCACTGGGAAGGCTACCAGGGCGCCGACCGCTGGCACGAAACCTTCGTCGCCGACGATTACGACGACTTGCTCGCGCAGCAGGCCGGCTTCCGCATCATGGATCACTACGGCCTCGCGATCTATCCGATCCGGGACAACTTTTACGTGGCAGTCGAGAACCTGTTCTTCATCGGCAGCCCGTTAAAATTCGCCTTCGGGCAGAATCCCAACGGCATCGCCTCCACCCGCATCGGTTATTCGCACGACGCCCTGCACTGGCGCCGGCCAAAGGGCCGGCCTGCATGGCTGGAAGTAGGCCAACCAGGCGACTTCGACGCCGGTTTCATGGTCACCGCCAACACTTTCGTCGAGCACGGCGACCACCTGCTGCTTTATTACGGCGGCTCCCGCTACGACCACGGCTGGTGCATCAACATGGACTTCAGGTTTCGGGAGGATATCCCGCTGGATGCCCAGCGCAACTCCGGTCAAATCGGCCTCGCGCGCATCGAGCGCGACCGCTTCGCCGGCCTGGCGGCGTCATTCGACACGCGCTTCGAGGTGGAGGCCGAACCCCGCGCCGGCGATTCGCTTTATGCCAACGTCCGTTGCCCGAAAGGCAGCCTGCGCGCGGCTATTTGCGATCTCGATACCAACGAGCCGCTGCCCGGCTTCGCCTACGACGATTGCCTGCCCGTGACCGCCGACAGCGTGCGCGCGCCCATCCGCTTCAAAAAGGCTCGAGTTCGCGATATTCCGGCAGACCGTGGGCTGATGCTTCATTTCGAGCTGAAGACAGGGGAGGTTTTCGGATATGCGTGGGGAGATGAGTGAATCAGATCGTTAATTCCTGCAGCATCAGTACTTTTAATTCTCGAACGCACCTTAACTTACGGTCATTGGTGAGGAAGGCATCGCAGCCGGCGCAGATCGCTGCTGCAAGGTGCAAAGCATCGGCAAGGCGAAGGTGATAACGGGCAATAAGATCGGCGGCGATCTTTCCACACCAGAGATCGAGAGCGATTAGTTCTGTATTTTGACCTTCCGTCAGTAGGTCAGTAAATGCTTGCTGCAGTTGCAGGCTTACATTCTTGCAGGGAGCGACCAGGCACTCGGCAATCAACATAGGAGAGGTGACAAGTGTAAACTTTCCCTCCTCAAGCATCTTGAAGATCACTTTCATGCGAAGTAGATAATGCGAATTACTTTGAACGAAATAGATGATAGGAGCAGTATCGAGATACAGACGATTAACACTGATAAGCGCATCCTCGATTGTCATCGAGTGCGCTTTACCGAAGAACGTTTCCGTATATGACCATTTCCCCCACGCAGTTCGTCTACCCATTCCTGCGCGTCCTGGCCATCAAGTAAATCCGGCGCCATACCGGCAATCTCAAGCCAGGAGCGACCTTTAACGACTTCGCGCGGGGTTTGATCGACCATATCCGCAACACGCGGACCAGTGCTTTTCGGCTTAATGGTCGAACCGCGTCGTGAACGATCTTTTACACCGGCGTTATATCGTCTTTGCTTCATTCGACTACTCCCTGTGATCATTATACCACAATCAAACCATTCACATTACCCGCATCTGGAAATCAACGGTTCATACTTTCGTTTGTAGCCCCGACCAATCCCTGACCTCCCGGCAGCGGCGGGTAAAACGCATACTCCGGATCTTCGTGCTGCCGGCGGAGCAGCACGCGAATCTCCCGCCAGGCGGCGGTCAGGCCGCGATAGGCGGGCGGCAGGTCGGGCTCGATGGCCTTGCGCAGCGCCCCCAGCTTGTAAAAGGGCACGGCGGCATACATGTGGTGCTCCACGTGGTAGTTCATGTGCCAGTACAGGAAGCGCAGCAGCGGGTTGAGCGTCATAGTGCGGCAGCAGACGCGGAAATCAGGTACGCTATGCGGCAGGCCGGCGTGCTGCGGGAAGCCGCAGAGGAAATTGAGCCATTGGGCATAAAACGGGGCAAAGGTCACCAGCAGCAGCAGCGGCCACCGGTGGAAGTAAACGAACAGGCCGGCCAGCGCCAGGTGCCCGAGCAGCAGCGCGCGCGCCCAGCGCGCCAGCGCTTTCCGCTTCCTCGGCTCTGTTTCGGGGAAGATGCGCTCTTGCCATTCACCCTTGATGATCCCGCGGCTGTGCCGTAACGTCTTTTTCAGCGTGAACCAGAGATACGCCCCGTTGAAGGTGAAAAGGAGTTTGGTTATATAACCGACATGTAGACAGTCCGGTTGGTAATTACCATGCACAATAAAGGGATAAAGTGGGCGAAACCGGAAAAAGAGATGACATGATTAAACAGGACAATCTCGAACGCTGCTATGCCTGGTTCGACCATTTTACCGGACGGTTTTTCTCGAACGATCCGCTGGTCGCCGCCAATCTGCTGGCGAAGGCCGAGCATATCCGGCGCGTGGCGCGGACCGCCCGCGCGATTGCGGAAGCGCTGGAATTGCGGGAAGACCGGCGCAACCTGGCCGAAACGCTGGGATTGTTCCACGACGTGGGTCGCTTTCCGCAGTTGGTGAATTACGGCACCTTCCGTGACAGCATCTCCGGCGATCACGCCGAAGCGAGCGTGCAAGTGCTGGACGCGGAAGACATCTGGCGGCATTTTACCGCGGAGGAGCGAGAGATTCTTACTCCGGCCGTGCTGCACCACAATAAACTGGCGCTTCCCGAAGGACTCACCGGAGACATCCTGCTTTTCTGCCAATTGATTCGCGACGCCGACAAGCTGGACGGCCTGAAACGCGCCGCCGAAGGGCATACCTTCACCCTCCTCAACGTCGATGAACACGGCGCCGCCTCCCCCGCGGTGAGGGAAGCCATCTTCGATTGCCGCTGCGTGCGCCACGCTGATATCGCCACCCAGCAGGATATTATCCTGGCAATCGTCGGCCATATTTACAATATCAATTTTCCTTATTCTTTTTCGACAATTCGTAATGAACAATATGTCGAGCGTATCTTCGCCCGCCTGCCGCGGAATGAAGACTTTGCGAAGATGCAGGAGACGGCGCGGGCTTTTTTGGATGAGCAAGCGTGAGTGGAGTGTATATTTAATGCTCTTTGAGATAAATCAGACCGATCAAACCGATTGGACCGATCGGTCGGATCGGTCCGATTTATCTTTTCGAGCACCGATAATAAAACGAAGCTAACTCAGCCGCTCTTTACCGCCCAGGGCATGACGCAATGCCAGCGGTATAATCACCGTTCTGTCAGCCTGCTGGTTGTTCTCCATGATGGCGAGCAAGGCGCGGTCGGTGATCATGGTCGCCGAGATGGTGTGCGGGTAGACCAGTCCCTCCGCCGTCCGCGCGCGGATGTTCAGGCGGCGGGTCTGGTAATCCAGCAGGTTGGTATTCGAGTGGGTCTCGCGATACCCGCCGAAGCCGGCGAACCAGCCTTCCATGTCATATTTTTTATAGCCGGGGGCGGCCAGGTCGCCGGCGCAAACGCGCACCACGCGGTAGGGGATCTCCAGCAGGTCCATCAGCGCCGTCTCATGCCGCAGGCAGACCTCGTGCCACGCCTCGCTTTCCTCCGGCCGGCAGAAAACGATCTGCTCCACCTTGTGAAATTGATGAACGCGGAAGGCGCCGCGCGCCGCCTTGCCGTAGGCGCCGGCCTCGGTGCGGAAGCAAGGCGAGAAGGCACAGTAACGCAACGGCAGTGCCTCTGCCGGCAGGATTTCGTTCGCATGGTATCCGATCAGCGTCTGCTCCGAGGTGCCAATCAGGCACATATCCTGCTCTTCGATACGGTAGATGTCCTCCGGGAAGAAGGGCAGGTAGCCGGTGCCGTAGAGCGTGCGCTCGCGGGCGGCGACAGGGGTGAACATGGGGGTAAAGCCGCGCTCAATAAGGAATCCCTGTGCCAGCGTGAAGATCGCCCACGCCAGCCGCGCGCCGTCACCTTTCCAGTAGTAAAAGCCTGACCCGGCCACCTTCGCGCCGCGCTCCAGGTCGAGGATTTCCAACTCCCTGCCCAGCACATCGTGCGGCTTCGGAGTGAAGTCGAAGCGCGGTATCTCGCCGCGGGTGAACAGCTCCACGTTATTTTCGTCGCTCTCGCCCTGCGGAGTGTCCGGCGCCAGCAGGTTGGGCAGCCATGACAGCAGCTCATCTCTCTCCGCTTCCAGCGCGCGGCTTCGCTCCATCAGCTCATTCACCCGGTGCTTTAGCACCACCGCCCGTTCCCGCGCCTCCGGACCGCGTAGCGCCTTCCTCTCGTGCTGCAGCGCGCTCAACTCGACTGTCACCAGCCGCAGCTCGGTATCGGCCTCCAGCAACCGGTCGATGTCTACCGGGCACTGCCGTTTTTCGCACAGCTCGCGTATCATCTCCGGCTGTGTTCTGATTAATTTGATGTCCAGCATTTGCTACTCCTTTCAATAACGAAAAACCCCTCCCGGTATCCGGGAGGGGTTTAATTTCGAGGTATGTGCGAGCACCCGGATGCGACGTTATGTCGTCCGGGAGGAGGAGATCACACTCACGTTGTTGAGAATGTCATTCATATCCTTCACTCACCTGTACAATAGCAATAACACCGGCGGCCGTCAAGGCCGCCGGACCGTTTACCATTCTTTTCGGTAAATATTCACTTTCCTTGAGTTTTAATTCTCCGTCACCATAAACGCTGTCTTCATCCCCCGGTCCTCGTGGTTGCCGACCGGGCAATATACCTTGTAAGTTCCCGGCTTCAAGTTGTTGATCCGCAGCGTGGCGGTCTCGCCGGGCTGCATTCTGGACGTTTCCTCCTCGATACCCTGGCCTTCGATCTCGAAAACGTGCACTGCCTTGCCATCGTTCTTCACCTCGAAGACGACATCACCGGCCGGCGCGGTATTCGGATCCAGCTTGAAGGCAAATTCCGTCATGCTTACGTTCACCCGCATCACCTGCTCTTCGCTGCCGGCCACCCGCTCATTGCTTCCCGTGTTGCCGGCGGTGCGCGGCGGGCAGCCGGTCACGCTGATCACCAGCAGACCGGCGAGCAGCAACACCCCATATAATCGCTTCATCACGCCCTCCTTACCTTCCCTGGCACGGAATTTCCCGCCTGGCGCCGGCGGAAAACACGCCGATGGAACGATATGACGACAGACCAAGCGGCATTATGGATATGCCGTCCCCGCCTATGCCTTTACGCTCATGGACTGTCCCGCGCCCGTATGACCAGCATCGGTCGCCTCCCTCAATATCCGTATGTTTCACCACTGGACTGTCCCCCCCACGTGGATAGGCAAGCCTTTCGCATAAGGGGGGACAGCCCCGTGGTAATACGAACAAATTTGAGGAAGGAGACCGATGCTGGTCATACAGGCGCGGGACAGTCCCTGAGCTTAATCTACGATTTCAGGTTCCCCCATCACCGGCGCCAGCGCCTCGCGCGCTTCCTCCGGGGTCAGGTCGCGGTGCTCCATGGGTATGCGCTCGGGCACGGGAACGGATTCCGGGCGGGTTTTCCAGCGGTTGAGCAGCCAGAACCAGTCCCGCGGGCGGCGGAGCACCTCCTGCTGCAGGAAGTATTGCGCGCGCATGATATTTACCAGCAGATCGCGCCGGTTATCGCACGTGCGGATAAGCGGGATGGCGGGCCCGACTCGGATGTGGTGGCGGTGGTCGGGCAGGCGCTCGTCGAAGACGGGAAGTATCTCTGCCCCGGTGGTCATGGCCAGGTACGCCGCCCCAGTGTAAGTCGCCGCCGGCCTGCCCAGGAACTGCACGAAGGCGCCGGGATTGTTGGCGTTGACATCGCCCAATATCGCCAGGCATTCATTCTGCTTCAGCACGCGGATGCATGCGCGGATATCCGTCATCGGTACAACTTTCAACCCGTGCGCCTCGCGGATGCGGTTGAACAGCGCCGTCAAAGCGTCGTCGGCCTGCGGGCGGATGATGGCGGTGATCCGGTACGAGGTTAACCCCACCGCCGCGGCCAGCATCTCCCAGTTTCCGATGTGCCCGGTAAACAGGATGGCGCCCTTCCCCTTTTCCAGCGCCCGGTCGAGGTGCTCGGCGCCCTCCAGTATCGACTCGCGGAAAATTTCCTCCGTGGTCAGGTAGGGCAGGCGCAGGAATTCTACCAGGTTTTCGCCGAGACGCTGATAAAACAGGCGGGCGGTGTGCGATATCTCCCGCGGGGACATTTGACCGCTGAAGGCCAGCTCGATATCGCGGCGAACGCGGCGGAAATGAAGGGGAGAAAGCCGCGGCGCCAGCCACCCGAGACCGCGCCCAATGGCCAGCGCCGCGCCCAGCGGCGCCCGGTGCATTACGCGGGCGATGAAGAAGAGAATTCGTTTTCCGATGGCTGCTTTTAACCGGCGCCGGCGTTTGATGTTTACCATGACAGATAATGCAAGCACGCCTCGATTCGGAAACGGCGGGCGGCTTGCACGTCATGGGCAAGTATACCGGAAAGCAGGCGTGGGTGCCAATGGCCGGATGCATTCACGGTTATTGATAGGGACGCGAGCGGGAACGCGGCGGCAGCAGGCACAGCCCATGTATCCCTATGGCGGCATATATGGCGCAGAGCAGCGTCCACACGCCGTCGGCAAAGACATTGATGCGGTAGATATTCTGATTGGCTTCCGCCAGCAGCAGCTCCGTCGCGCCGGGCGCCTGCTGCGCAACCTGCTCATATCGCTGGTAGACTGCCTTCAGAATAGAATAGTCCTGCAGCGCGAACAGGCCGAAGATAAAGACGCCGATGACGCCGGGGACGACAATCAGAAAGAAGAGGATGCCGTGCCGCATACTTTTACCCCCAGAACAGTCGTGGATTTACTTCAATTTCGGTGCTGATGTAGTGATTTCATACATCAGGGTGACGCGCGCCGGCATGGGCGCCGCCGTGCCGGGATTGCCGTGCAGGTCGATGTGAATGTTCCGCAGCCGGGTACTTGACTGATACGACGCTTGCCAGGACTGCGCCGACAACTTTACCCGTTGTACCCGCGGAAATGCAATATAACCGTATTGCGCTCCATGTCCGAAATCTCGACCCAATCGTATCGCCGCGGTTTGCACCAGGACGGTATCCAGGCGTTTCCACTCCATGCCGTCAAAAAATTCGATGGCAGTATCCGCCAGGCGCGACTGGGATTGGGCATTGCGCAGGTTAACGGGTATGGTTGCCCAGAGCTCGCTTATCTGATCCTTGCCGTCTCCCTCGATTGTTCTGGTGATTCGAATTCCATTTTCGAGGGCTTCGAATCTGCCGGTAACGGCAGTCTGCCCGGTAAGCTCCATGTCGTTCTCGCAGCCGAAGACCGTTGACACCTCCACCCATGGCCTGGCGCCGGTAAAGTCTCCGTTCACGTGGGGTGGACGCATATGGAATGATGTCGAGGTGGTAAATGCTTTGCCTGCCGCCGTTTTACCCCAAATGTGTTCCGTGCCCCACTGGTCGATTCTCGACCAGTTATATGACGACTTGTCATGCCGGGTGAGAACGAGCAGTCCGGTTTTTTCCGTCCAAAAGGCCTGCAGCGAACCGCCGGCCCACGACGCATACGGCCAGGCGCGGGGAACATGCTCGACGAAAAAGCCGAAGCTCCGCGCGCCGTCATGGCCCCGATACGCCCAGAACTCTTCCTTGCCCGCTTCTCCAAATGGCTTGCTGAAATCGACTCCCTCGCGAGCAAAGGGAACGAGCGTCGTCTGCTCCTGGTCGCCATTAACCGCGAATAGCTCGCTCAGCCTGTCGTGCCATCCCCCGGCGGGAAAATAAGGGCAATCCGGCGGCCAGCGTTCGGCATGATCGCCGATCCAGACGGCCGGCGCCAGAGTTTCGTCTGCCGCCAGCGAATTTCGCCGGTTAATGTTTTCGATTGATCTTTGAATCTCCGTTACCATCGCCGCCGGCGAAAGCACACTGGTAGGTTGCTTCGATTTCACCGGACGCGCCAGCGGCCTGCCAACAAGGTAGGTGGCGGCGCATGTTAAATTTCGCCAGACCGGACCGCGTTGATCGTAAACATAAGAATCGCCGGTGCGTCCCGCATATCCGGCGGGGCCATCTACATAACCATCCGGGTCCGGAAAATACTGGTAGAGCTTAAAGTCGATCATCAGTTCCAGCACGTCATCGAGGAAATCCCAGTCTGGGCTGCCCAGCGTGGCGGCCCGCGCCTCGGTCAGGTAATACAGCGATACGCCGTTATACGTCGTCTCCGGGCTTTCGTTTTCACCGATATAGCCGGCGGGATAGAAGGTGCCGCGTTTGCTGTCGAGTTTAGCGAGACTCCCGTCTTCGGCACCGAAAAGAAAGCGCCGGGCAACCCGCACGGCTTTGTCCTTCATCGCCGGGTATTCGACGGCGGCATAAAGCTTGCCTACCGCCGCCACCGCGCGCATGTCCATGTTGGGTGTTACATCACGCGGCCCCCATTGGAGAAAGTCATCCATCATTTCGTCAAAACACGCCTCGAAGGCGTGCCGTGTTTTTGCATCCAGCAAGTCTTTACAAGCAGTGTAGGTATAAAGCCAGCCGTTCATGGAGCCGCCGAGGAAATCGCTGCGCCGGAAAAAATCCACCTGCTCCATGCAAAGCTGGAGCATCATCATATCCGTTGCGGTCGCAACCAGCGCGCGCAGGCCCAAGGCCCGATTTTGATAAAAGGGATTCCCCTGCCCGCCGTTTTGCAGGGGGAGATCGAGCTGATATAACAACGCGGCTTGATTGCCCCAGCGAAGCTGCTTGATGTTGCCCGCGCCTTCGATGCCGTCGCCTTTGCCGTCATCGAGAACGAACCAGCGGGGATGCGCCTTGACGACCAGGCTCGCTGCCTCCTTTGCCGCGCCCGACTGCAGCCAGAGATTTGCAAGCTGGTCGGTGTTTCCCCGGTAATAACCATCCCAGCTTATTTTTGCCGGTGGCAGTTCCACGTCATCGATGGCAATAGTTCTAAGCCACTCATACAGATCCCGCTGCCAGGCCGTGCCGCGCGGCAAGGCGGTCGCATTAACTTCAAAGGAGGGTTTACCGGATTGCTCGGTATCATCCTCTCCCTGCCCGCGGGCGAGATGATGCTCTGCCAAAACGAGGGCGACCAGTATGAGAAGCACTGTTCGACATGCAAACACAAAACCGGTCATTATGTTTATTCCCTCGGAAAGAATGTGATATTCCAGTTATTAATAAAAACCACTCGCCGGAGGAACCGGCGAGTGGTTTGCGGGCGTTTCGCTTATTGCTCTTTCGGCTTCTCCGGCGGCTCCGCTACTTCGGTAACGGCCTTGGTGGGCGCGCTATCCTCGCCGCCCAGGCCCGGCAGCTTCTTCACCATCTCCTCCAGCTTGATGCCGGTGAGGGCTTCCAGCACCGGCGGGAGCTGGCCGATAATCTGGGTAATGTCGGCGGTCACTTTGCTGGCGGCGCCGTTTTTGCCGTCGCCCAGGTTGACCACCACCATCTTCTCCATTTTCGCCAGCGGCGAGGCGACGGCGGAGGCTATCTCCGGCAGCTTCTCGATGAACATCTGCGCCACGGCCGCCTCGTTGTAGGCGCGCCATGCTTCCGCCTTCTTTGCCATCGCCTGGGCTTCCGACAGACCCTGCTCGCGGATGACGTCGGCCTGCGCCAGACCCTTGGCCTTGTTAGAATCCGCTTCGGCGAACCCGGTAGCCTTGATGGCGTCGGCCTGGCCGAGGGCGATATTGCGCAGCCGGTACTGCTCGGCATCCGCCAGTAGTTGAATCCGGTCGCGTTCCGCCTCGGCGGGCCGGTTGATGGTCGCCGTCAGCTCCTTTTCCCGCCGCTGGATTTCCTTTTCCTGCACGGTGATCTGGTTTTCCTTTTCCACCACCTGCACCTTCACCTGCTCGGCGGTGACGAGCTGCTGGGTCTGGAACTTCTGCAAGTCGTAGGCCAGGTCGGCCTCCGCCTTCTTCTTGTTCACCGAGGCGGTGTATTCGGCCAGCTTCATCTTGTAGTCCCGATCCGCTTCGGCGATCTGCGTGTCGGCCAGGTACTTCGCCGTCTGTCCCTCCTGGTTGGCCTTGGCGGAGCGGATAACCGCGTCGCGGTTTGCTTCCGCTTCGCCGACCACCGCGTCGCGCTTGACTTCGGCGATGCGCGGCTTGCCGAGGGCGTCCAGGTAGCCCTGGTTGTCGCGGATATCGCGGATGGTGAAGCTGACGATCTGCAGGCCCATGTTGGCCAGGTCACTCGCCGCCACTTCCTGCACGCGCTGGGCGAATTTATCGCGCTCGCGGTAGATTTCCTCCACCGTCAGCATGCCGAGGATGGCGCGCAGGTGGCCTTCAACCGTCTGCAGGGCGATCTGGCGAATCTGCGTGGCGCCCATGCTTAGGAACTGCTCGGCGGAGGTGCGGATGGAGACGTCATCGTTGCGTACCTTGATCTGCGCGATGCCGTCCACCTGCACGGGCACGCCGGCCACGGTGTAAACCTCCGGGGTCTTCACCTCCAGCGTCATCAGCTCCAGCGACATGATCTCGGCCATTTCGAAGATGGGCAGCACGAAGGTGCCGCCGCCGCGCACCAGCCGGAAACCGATTTCCATCGGGCGCCCGTCCGCTCCACGAATGGTGCGGCGACGGCCCGAGACGATCAATACCTGGTTGGGGCCGATCTTCATCCAGCGATTGCTGACGATGCCCAGGATTAGAAACATGAGGATGACAATCCCCACGACGAGGGCCACCCCCAGCGAAAGCCAGTCCGGTGCGACTGCTAAAAACGATGGGAACAGTTGCATTCCATTACCTCCTTCCCGATGTTTCGGGGCGATCTGCTGTCCTGTCACTTCCGTGTGCGTATATGCGGTTATGGGATGCTTATCAGGCTCACGGCGACAGGCAACGATGTAATACCTGTAGTTATTTTTCTATTTATATCAGATAAAATCCTTTTTTTCTTCGGTGAAATATTTGAAATTCGGCGTTATACCAGCGGCAACATTCATATAGAGCGGCTGCGCCGCAACCAAAGACAAAATCTGCGCCTGTTGGCGAGAAATCGCGGATTAGTAATAATACAAGGCAAGGAGGAGATTCGCAGTTGGGCGGCGAAACTCTATTTGAAAGCTCAACGCGAAAGGGAGACACTGCAATGTCACGCTGGTTAGTCGTTTTATCCCTGGCCGTGGGATGCGCCATGTTTTGCCGGACCAACTGGATGGCCGTACCCGCCTGTGCCGCCGAAGACGAAGCCGAGGTGATTATGGAATATACCGGAGATCACGAAGGCATGATGGTAGTCGAAGCCGAACCGGCAGAGCAATTCCCCACTAAAGCGCTCATCCGGGACATGGTCGTACAGGGTAAAATGACCGAAGCGGAGTCGTCTTATCTGACCTGGTCCTCTTATTGGAAGGAGGACGATCCGGCGTTGATCATCGCCGTGCTGCGCGGCAAACTGATGGACGAATTCCGCAACGGCAACAATGCCGCGCTGATCGCGCTGGCGCAGGCCGGCGACGGTGAAGCGTTGAACGTGTTGGGCGCGCAGGTGCTCGCCGGCGGCGAGAACTGGCCTCCCAGCGACTTGATCCCGGCGATACGGCTCATCGGAAACACCGGCGATAAAAACGCGCTGAATATACTCCGCTCGGTGCTCTATAACGAAGACGCCGGCGTCGTCAACGCGACGATCGAGGCGCTGGGCGACATCGGCGACGCGCGCATCGCTCCCGAATTGAATAAGCTGTTCGACGATGCCGATCCGTTGCGAAGCGTGGCGCTGGCGCGCGCGCTGGCGAAGCTGGGGAAGGCAAAAGAAGTCAAGGCACGTTTCCTGCCGCAGCTCCAGTTCCCGTTGCCGGGCGTGAGTGAAAAGGCCGCCCTCGTGCTGGCCTCCATCGGCCAATCGAAAGGCTGGCCGCTGGTGCAAAACATGCTTCAGACAAAGGAGCCTCCTTATTATCCACTGGCCATCACAGCGTTGACCTCGCTGCCCACCCGCGAAAGCGCCGCCTATGTGAGTGAGGCGCTTGTCGGTGAGGAAGAGGAGCAGCTTGCGGCCCTGCAAAGTATCGATGTATTGCCCGACGATAAAATCGACGCCGCGCTGATAATGATAATGCGCGATGAAGCGCGACCCGTCGGCGTGCGCATGGAGGCCATCCGCCTGATTGCCGCCCGCCGCCTCGATGACATGGCCGGCGAAATGCGCGTGCTGGCGACAAAACTTGGCGGTGAGGATGCGGAGGTAAAAGGGGCGGCGATGCTGTCTCTTGCGGACTTTGGCGCGCTGAAAGCACTCTCAGTGCGCGATGTGGTCCGCCAGCGCATCACCAGCGACGAAGAGCCGGTCGCCCTTGCCTCTCGCGCCGTGCTGCTGTCCTACGCATTGAAAACGAACGAGCTGCAAGCGAAGAAATAACGGCTATCCAAGCAAAAAAACCGCCGGAGGCGCGCCTCCGGCGGTTTTTTTGCTTAACTCGGGTTATTGTCCGAATGGTCGGACTGTCTGATTGGATCTGACTGAGTCTGACATGTCCGATCCCTAACCCCTATCCCGGGATATTCGGCAGGCTGGCCAGGCCTTGCTTCAGCTCTTCTTCGGGCATGGCGTAGTCGGTAAGCTCGCCGTGCAGGAACTTGTCGAAACCGGACAGGTCGAGCAGTCCATGGCCGCTGAAGTTGAAGAGAATGGTCTTCGCTTCGCCGGTCTGTTTGCACTTCTCCGCTTCCACGATGGCGCAACGGATGGCGTGCGAGGTTTCCGGCGCGGGAATCCAGCGCTCGGTGCGGGCGAAGAGCACCGCCGCCTCGTAGCACTCGACCTGGTGGAAAGCTTGCGCCTCGATGACGCCGGCATTCAGCAGCAGGCTGACCAGCGGGGCGGCGCCGTGGTAGCGCAGCCCGCCGGCGTGGATGGGCGCCGGAATGAAGCCGTGGCCGAGGGTATACATCCGCAACAGGGGCGTCATGCCGGAGAGGTCGCCGAAATCATAAGTATACGGCCCGCGGGTGAGCGTGGGCGAGGCATGCGGCTCGGCGGCGATGATGCGCGTCTGTTTGCCTTCGCGCAGCTTGCGGCCCGCGAAGGGGAAGCTGAGTCCCGCGAAATTCGAGCCGCCGCCGTGGCAGCCGATGACGATATCCGGATACTCGCCGGCCAGTTCCATCTGCTTGAGGGCTTCCTCGCCGATTACCGTCTGATGCAGCAGCACGTGGTTGAGCACCGAGCCCAACGAGTAGCGCGTATCGTCGTGCTGCACGCAGTCCTCCAGCGCCTCGGAGATGGCAATGCCCAGGCTACCCGGGGTGTCCGGATGCTCGGCCAGCACGCGCTTGCCGGTTTCCGTCTTTATGCTGGGGCTGGGGAAGCACTCCGCGCCCCAGGTTTCCATCATCACGCGGCGGTAGGGTTTCTGTTCGAAGCTGATGCGCACCATATAGACGGTGCATTTCAGGTCGAAGATGGAACAGGCCATGGCCAGCGCGCTGCCCCACTGCCCGGCGCCTGTCTCGGTGGACAGGCGCTTCACGCCTTCCTGTTTGTTGAAGAAGGCTTGCGCGATGGCGGTGTTGGGCTTATGGCTGCCTGCCGGACTGGCGCCCTCATACTTGTAATAGATATGTGCGGGAGTGTCCAGCGCTTTTTCCAGGTTGCGGGCGCGGAAGACCGGCGTGGGGCGGTAATACTTGTATATTTCGCGCACATCGTCCGGAATCTCGATCCACGGATCGGCGCTCATCTCCTGCGCCAACAGACCCATCGGAAAGATGGGCGCCATATCCGCCGGGCCGATGGGCTGGCCGGTACCCGGATGCAGCGGCGGGCTGGGCGGGTTCGGCAGGTCCGGCGCAATGTTATACCATTTGTCCGGCAACTCGCTCTGCGGCAGGTCAATGCGGGTGGTAAGCAAAATCGATCTCCTCCCTTTTCGGTATGAACCGTAATGATGTCGCCCGCGCCCGGCCTTACCGCGGCATATGGCAACTACAGGCGTCACAAGGCTTGGGCTTGTCTAGACTCATTATCAAATTTACTATCGGAACTGTCAAGTTCAATTGGATGTCACAGGCTCCGTCAACGCCTTCACGGCTTCGTCCCACATAGCAATCTCATCGCGAATGCGGTCGAGGATGGCCGGATCGTCGGTCTTATTAAGCGCCTGTTGCAGATACTCGCTCGCCTTCACCTGTACCGCCGGCGGATAAATTTTTCGGGGATCTCCCAACCCCCAGTTGACGCCTTTTACCGTTGCGTCCATGGCTGCCTGTTCAATCGTCTGATAGAACTTCATCATCGGCGCGGCCGCCGGGCCGTATAGCTTACGACATGCTTCGCTCATCACCTGGCGGGCGGTCACTTTGGGGTTCCACAGTCCGCGCGCGCCGACGTAGTGCAGGGGCCAGCGCAGCGGATAGGGATCTGGTTTCTTTTCAAATCCGTATGTCTCGTAGTCAATATAGCGGATGCCATTATTGTGCCAGAACCGCAGATTCTTCAGCGCTGTTTCGCCCGAATACCAGGGAATGGATTGCCATGGCGGCTGGTTGGCCGATGGAATCCACCATTCGTATACTCCGACCAGTCCGCCGGTATGCTGCCATCCCGCAAAGTTACGTAGCTCCCGCGTATTGCGGCCTTCCGGAATCTCAGGATATTCCAGCGGCTTCAAATGGTCGCCTTGATTGACGATCATCACCTGCACGCCCGGCTCGGCTTTCACCATCGGCTCCGGCGGCGCATGAGACACCCAGTAGGCGAGGAAGTTCAGGCGGAACCGGCCAGGATAATCATTCCGCAGCTCACGGGCCACCGCATTAGCGAACTTCAGCATGCGGGCGCTGATATTTCCCGCCACGACACAGGTGGGGCATTCGCAGAACGAGTCGCTGTCCACCGCGGTAAACGACAGGCCGACGATGCCCTTTTCATTGTCCAGCCGCTGCCTGGCATATTCGACGGCGGCCTTGATCGACACAGGATCCGTCAGGCAGGGATTGTATTTCCCCTGGGTCCACGCCCGCGGATATTTTTCCTTGCTCACCACCGCGCCCAGGTTATGCGCGCATGGAAAGATGGTATCGTTGTTATCCAGCCGCCATGCATATGCCAGCGGCCGTTCCGCCGGATCGAGGCCTTTATCCACCCCCATTTCCCGCCAGTAAAAGGCCGGCCGCTTGTCGATGTCGAGCTTCGGGAGGCGGATAGTTTTTTTGCCGGGAATGACCACCCACTTCGAATCCACTCCGTACCAGCCGCAACCGAGCCGCTGCAGCAGGTCGTAAACGGCATAAGAAGTTCCGGTGAGCTGACCGTCATCGTTGCCGATCAAGGCAAGGAAATTTTTGCCGGATTTGATGATATAGTGGTCGTGGTCTTCCTTATCCTGCGTAACCGTGATTCCTTTCCTGCCGGCCAGCGCGGAGGAGCCGATCAGCACGATCGAACCTTCGCCGGTAAAGTTGCCTTCCGCCACGATCGGCAGGCTTGCGCCGGACATCTGCTCGATGATCCGGCGGAAATCTTCCGCCGCCTCTTTGACCTTGCCGTTCGCGTCGTTGGCGATGACGATTACCGCCTTTGCCAGGCCGTCCCGCGCCAGTATAATGTCGGCTCGCGCCCATGTGCCCATCAACCAAACGATCAGCCAGACGAAACCACCGAAATAACGCGGCATGGCAGAAACCCTCCATCTTGCGTAATAATATTGACTGCTTAACCCTTCTTCCCTTCCGACTTTTTCCCTTCTTCGCTGTAAAACGGAAGCTATCTTCCGCCCGAAAGGCGATGGGCGGCTTGCCTGAAAAACCGATCTCCGTGGTCTGTTTGGCCGGGAATTGCACGGTAAGCGCAGATTGGCATGAAAAAAGACATCCAGGGAAATTGCGATTGTACTATCTTGAATCGTTTGCTATTAAGCCGGCTGCCGTGGAACGGGTCATGACCGAAATGGTTGCGCTTCACCGCCGGCGCTGGCGGGACCAGGCGCACGGCAGCATCTTCGATAATCCCCGCAAGGCGCGGTATTACCGGGAAGCTATGCGCTGGGCGGTCGAGGGGCAACTGGCCGGTATAACCGTAATCCGCTTTGAAAGTCGACTGGTGGCGGCCGTCTCCCTGCTGTTCGATCCCCGGCTTGCCAACGGTATACGCGCATTACCTGGCGATCGACAGGATAACCCGCTTTGAACGCAGGTTCCATCCGGGAATGGCGCTCTTTGCGCTGACTACCTGCTGGGCAATCTCGCAGCGAAAACACAGCCTGGATATGTCTGCCGGCACGCCGGAGTATAAACGCTCCCTCGGCGCCCGCGAGCATCAGCAGTGGGAATTGTCTCTCGCGCGTTCAGCGGCGCATTCATCAGTGCTGCGCAAGTTGAATGCGCTGGACTTTTACGCCCGCCGCCTGCCGCTCTACCTGCGCTTTATCATGCGCCGATGGAAATAACGGATAACTGTGAAAAGGGAAATGCCGGTGAGTTAGAGGATGCTATAATTCCCGTTGTAACTCTTCAATGCTAATACCGGCTTGATCGATAATGCTTTGCAGTGTCTTCGGGACAATGGTATCGCCAGCATGCACCGGCACGGTGCAGATGGCGCCGGTTCCCGCATGGAACAGGGTAAAATGACTCCCGCGGCTGCGAACTTCTCGGAATCCCAGCCGTTTCAAGGCGGCGACAAGTTCGCGGCCTGTACAGCGAGGGAGTCTAGGCAACCTTCTCGCCCTCCTCGGAAGGATAGGCGGTGACCTTCATCACCATGGCCTCGCGCAGTGCATATACGTCGAGCTCGATGCTTCTACAATCTGCGGGGATGGGGCGTCCTACCAATAACAGACCTTCTAAATGGCAGGCGATGGCTTCCTGCGCGCGGGCCAGGGCTTCAGCAATGGTTTGCCCCTGGGTTACACAGCCGCACAGCGCGGGAACTGTTACCGTGTAACCGCCGTCTTCGTTACGCTCCAACACAACTGTATAAATATATGACGCGGGCATTTTACACCTCATTTACATTCTAGCACATCCGCCCGGTAAATAGCTATCCGACGATCACCATCTCCCGCGGGCAGGATGTCAGCCGCTCGATGCCGCCTTCGCGGATGACGACGGTGTCTTCGATGCCCACCACGCCCACGCCGGGGAGGGCTACTTTCGGCTCGACGGCGATTGTCATGCCGGCCTCCAGCGGGTAGGTCATGCGTGGGGCGAGTATCGGTGGCTCATCCAGCTCGAGACCGACGCCGTGGCCGACGAACTTCACCTGCTCGCTGCCCAGGCCCATGAAGCCTTCCGCGCAGCCCAGCTCGGCGGCGCGGGCGGCGGCAATCAGGTAGGCTTCCTCCCAGGTCGCGCCGGGACGCAAGGCGGCAAAGACCGCTTCTTCCACCTCCAGCATAACGTCGAAGGCGCGCGTCACCGCGTCCGGCGGTTCACCCCAGCAGGCCATGCGCGTCTGGTCGATGTGATAGCCTTCTATCACTAATCCATAATCAAGGAGAATAGGCGTATGCGGAGGAATGGGATGTGCCGTCACCCCGAAGGGCACGGCGGCGGACAGGCCCACGCCGCCGCAGACACCCTCGAACTTGGTGCCCGCCAGCGCGTTCAACCCGGCGGCGCAAACGCCGCAGCCCGCCATTTCTACGCCCTCGCGGCGGCAGCGGATGAGCATTTCGTTTCCCTGCCGGCGGAAGGCATACTCCAACGCCGCGCTCAATTCCAGCTCGGTGATGCCCGGGCGGAAGTGTTCGCAGATAAGGTCGGCCATCGTCCCCATGATCCGACCGCCGCGCGCCATCACGGCAATCTCTTCCGGCGACTTCACCATGCGCAGGCAGCGGATATCCCACGCCAGATCGACCATTTCCGCCCGCGAAAAGAGCGGCAACAGCTTCTGAACGGTATTGTATGATAGGGTATCCAGCGCCATCCCCACGCGCGCCGCTTCGCCCGCTCCCGCCTCCGCGAAGATGGCGGCCATCTCCTTCGAGGAGGAGAAGGCGGAAAGGGGCAGACTCACCTCCTCGGCGATGCGCGCCAGCGCTTTACGCGCTACCACCAGCGCCTCACCTTGCCGCGGGACGAGCAGGTACAGCGGCAGCGGCGAACCGGCATAGTAGCAAAGGTCGGTGGCGTAGTGCAGGATCGCCAGGTCGATTTCGCGCTCGGCGAGTAGGTCTTGCAGCTTTTGCAGCCGCGAGGTCAGCATCTCGGTCGAAAACATCGCATGCGGGCCTTTCAGCGGAATGCCTGATTATACGATACCAGCCGCGAACAGGCCAATCGTATCCCCGCAGATTAGCGCAGATCAGCGGTTTTTGGATAAGTTTTGAGTTTTATGGCGGGTCATGGGTGAGGAAGGTTTTTAGGGTCTTTTTTTATAAGCTATCATAGGAACGAAGGGGAGAAAGCGAAAAAGGAGAGAAAGAGTATGGGTGAGAGGAGGAAGGCAATGAGTGATGGCATCAGAATTACGTTATTAATCATGTTTATTCTCGGCTACGCGCTCATCGCGGCGCCGGTTGCCTGCCGGGCTGATGACGTAGCGAGATACCGTATCGCTTCCCGCGGGCAGGAACTGGGGCAGGTAGTGGTGGCCGCGAATGCCTCGCCCTCCGTGCGGGAGTCGGCAGGGGAGTTAGCGGATTACCTGGGAAAGATCAGCGGGGGCGAGTTCACCGTGAAGACCGGCGACGGCACGCGGGGGATTGCCGTGGGTATGCCGGATGACTTTCCGGAGCTGCGGAATATGCCGGAATTGGCGCTGGCGGAGCGCTTTGCGGATAAGCACGACCTGGCGACGCAGCAGAGCTACCTGCTGCGCTCGCATGATCAGGGGATCCAGGTCATCGGCGCTTCGGAGCTGGCGGTGGAATACGCGGTGTGGGACCTGCTTTACCGGCTGGGCTACCGGCAGTTCTTTCCCGGCAAGACCTGGGAGGTGATCCCACACCAGGAGACGCTGGAGCTCGCCGTAGACGCATATGAGAAACCCGATTACCTCGACCGCCGCATCTGGTACGGTTTCGGCGGCGCGGCGGAGCCGAAGCGGGAGTGGGATTTCCGCAACCGCATGAATGTGCACGGCTGGCGGATCGATTGGCGCCTAAACATGCCGGCGCAATGGAAGGCAAGCTTCATCGAGAACAGCCACGCTTACGGCGCGATTATCGAGGCGAACAAGGAAGAGTTCGCGCGGCATCCCGAATACTATGCGCTGGTGGACGGCAAGCGGACGGGCTCCAAGCTGTGCATCTCTAACCCCGAGGTGCAAAAGTTGGCGGTTAAATACGCGCTGGAATACTTCAAGCGCAACCCGCACAGCTTCTGCGTCTCCATGGAGCCATCGGATGGTTACGGCTGGTGCGAATGCGAAGCGTGCAAGGCGCTGGGCACGCCATCCGACCGGGCGGTGCTGCTGGCCAATGCGGCGGCCACAGCGCTGGAGCAGGACTACCCGGACAAATACGTGGGCATGCTGGCCTACAACATGCACGCCGGTCCGCCAACGATTCAAGCGCACCCGCGGGTAGTGGTATCGGTGGCGACGCAGTTGAGCGGCAACGTGCCGGCGGAGGAGCGCCTGCGGGGGTGGAAGGCGCGGGCAAACACACTTGGCATTTACGATTATTACGCCATCGCCCAGTGGCATCTGGCGATGCCGGCAAAGATGAAGGGGAGCAATCTTCCTTACCTGCGCGAGAGTATTCCCGGCTTCCACGCGCTGGGGGCGCGGGTGATGGTGGCGGAATCCGGCGAATGCTGGGCGCCGTGCGGGCTCGGTTTTTACGTTGCGAGCCGCCTGCTGTGGCACACGGAAGAAGCGAAAAACGTGGACGCCATCGTGGAGGACTTCCTCGACAAGGCGTTCGGGCCGGCGAAGGAGCCGATGCGCGAGTTCTACCGCGTTATCGACGGCAGCCAGCAGAAGCCCGGCACACCGGAGTTTTTCGCCGAGCGGGCAAAGCTGATGTACGGCGCCTTGCTGCAGGCGCGGGAATTGGTCGCGACGCCGGAGCAGCGGGCGCGGGTAGACGAGTTGGCGCTCTATACGCGCTATGTCGAGCTGACGGTGGCGAACTGGCATGCGCAAGCCGCCAAACCGGCCGGCGAGACCGCGGAGGAAGCCGCCCAACGCAAAGCCGCGGCGCTGGAGCGACTGGTACGCTGGGCGTATAAGATCAACGAAACCGGCCTGGCGCACTGGGTGGGCTTCATCAACATGGTCGAAGGCGCCAAAGCAATTGATGTTACCAGGCTGCCAGAGGGAGAGGCGGACGGAAACCCCGCCGACCTGGGGCAGGTGACGGCGAAGGATATCGCCGAAGCATGGGCGGCGGCAGAGGCGTTTGTGCGGGAACAGTAGCGATGATATTGCTAATGCGTGGAGCAAGTGCGGATACGGCCATAATAGATGACTTTACCTATTTCTCACTATACCCAAAGGGAAGTAGTGCATTTTTTTAAACTCTATTCGCTACTTTATAACACATATCAACCCATAAATGAATGACGCGAATATCTTGTTTACCCTGACGTGGATGAAGCGATTCACAGCGTGCAAGACCTTGCGGATCTTCCGCATATCCTTTGAGCTGTTCTCCTTCATGCCAGTCACAGTCGTCCTGCTCATTTCCATTGATGAGATCATCGATCCAACTATTTATGGTGCGATGCCATTCTGCGCATGACCGTTTTTGCACGTATCCGATGACTACCGTTCTATTGTGATCGCGAGCATGTAAACCTAATTTAAACCGTTGCAGTGCTCCTGAGCGTGAAGTATTGCCACCTGTGACATATTCTCTCTCGCGCTTTTTTGGGGGTGGAGTGGGCAGCCGTTTACATTCGATATAGAGGAAACAATCATAATAGGTGTATTGCCGCCCGTCGATAAACATCGTATTGATGAGTGTAACCGACAGATCGATACTGCACGAACCTGATTGTGGCTCCTGCGCGGTAAAAAGAATCATGCTTGCATGACGATTCAGAAATTTGGACAATTGCGCCGTCAAGCGATTTTCGGCCTGCTCAGATTTGCGGTTGGGATCGTCGCGCCAAGCGGGTAATTGCTGTTGCATAAAGGCAATAGTACGCAGCACAAGAGTGTTAAGCTCAATACCTTTAGTAATTCGTCCGATTGGTTCACAGTCCATTGCATCATACTGCATGGTCAATAACCCCACCGATAGAGGTCTGCTAGCGTGTCGTCGGCATCGCGAATAGCGGTGGAGCGAATCCAATAGCGCAACCGGTTAGGCTTCACCAACAGCAGTGCGTTCTCCGTATAAAAGCGCAACATGCGTACCGTGCGCAACCGCCTGTGCTGCTCATCCTGATAAATCAATGCACGCATCGCTTCTTCCCGCCCTTCCACCGTCCAGGGAAGTTGTGGGTATTCGCCGAAGTAAAATGATTGACAGATCAAACCGCCGAGGAAGACCGGCTCGTTGGTATGCAAATTTCCGTAGATGCTGCCTAACATACCTACAAACTGATCGGCATATACGCGCATTGCTTCGCTGTCGGCAGTCGTCGTTAACAATTTCGACTCCTGCCCAAGACGCACATAGTCGATCATATAGTCGAGTGCATCGTCACGCAATGCCTCTTCCCAGGGGGTAAGCGCAAGGTTGTCATCATCATCTGGATAAGGTAAATGGTCGATATCTTGCTTACGAATCGAGGTTGCTTGTCCCACCAGCGCCTCAGTGCCGTGTATCGTTAACAGCAACCGGTAAGTGCTATGATGGGATTGCAACCGATGATACATCGTCCGCAGTTTTTCGGTTTGCGAAGCAGGCGCGTGGATGCCGACAATACGATGTGGATATGGTAGAAATCCGTATTCCCAAAAATCCATCGGAAGAGAATCAACTTCTCTAAGAAGAATCAACGGCGGTGTAAATTTCTTTTGTGTACCTGCGTAGACAAAAGTCTCCTTACGGAGGGTAGTAATTAACTCACTATTTATCCCTTTTGAAGTAAGTGCTTCCGCTGGAAGATATAACTTGCCAGATAATTGAGGGGCAGGTTTACCATTCGTGCCCACATTGAATCCTTCGCCATACTCCCATCCATAATTTTTCTTCTGAAATGCAATGAATTGCTTAAGCGAAGGGAAAGAACGCATACGCTGAGATAGGCCATGTAATCGTCCTCCGCCTAATAAATTTATGCGCCAGACAAACTCGTTTGACTCTGCAATAATTTGCGGAACTATATGTTGGTCATAATAATCTATCTCAAAACACAATCGCTCATGCACACTCGCCGTGCGGCGGAATGTCCAATGTTGTATTAGGTTATCATTCGCGGGAATTACATTCCGTGCCAATATTGCTACGGTTTTCGGGTCGGCGCCATATAATTTACGTATCGAAACGAAGTCAAATATGGCATCAACCTGATGCTTACAAAAGAGTGAGGTGCGGAAGTTCGCCGTATTTTTATTGTAAAGAAAGCCAGAAGACTGAATAAGGCAAACGCTACCTTCTAGTTTCAATATCGTGAACGCTTGCTCTAAAAAGAGATATGCGATTTGCTTATCTGGGAGTTTTCCCCGATTCGGCGTAAGGCGTTGTGCTTCTTGATTCACCGCCTTCGCATGCTCCGAAAGTTGTGATTCGAAAGGCGGATTGCCGATGACAATATCGAATCCATTACTTAAGATCGTTTCCTTACCCTGCCACTCATCGCGCAAAACGCGGAAAAAATCAGCGCGAAGCAAATTAACATCACGTAGGCGATCAAAACGCAACTCATGCCAAATCACCTTCGACTGCAAGGCATCACATAGCGCCAACGACAGGCTGAAAGCGGTAAGATCAACAGCGAAGTTTTCCCACTCGATGCCGAAAATGCTCCGGCGCAGGATATCCTTTAATGTCTCTACATCAGGGCGTTGCCATGCATGTTGGTATCGCCAGACGTGGATGAGGCGGCGGAACGCACCGACGAGAAAGACACCTGACCCGCAACTCGGATCGAGAATGCGCTCCTTCCCGGTGAGTTGTCCATATGGCATAGCCCGATCGAGAAGGAGGGTGGCCAGAAAAGGCGGAGTATAGACTGTGCCATGACCACCCTGTACGAATCGTTGATACAGGTGGCTGATTATTTCTACTGGTAGGTGCGCGAAGGAATACTGCGCCCAGAGAAAACGTTGCTGTTTTAATGTCCTCGCTTCGACAAAATCTGCAAAATGTCGCAGGTCAACACCATTCAATTCATTGTGCGGGAAGACAAAGACATCGCCGTTGAATTTCTCTTCTAGCGCTCTTAACAGACGCGCAACCTTTTCCGGATCACCGCTTCGCAACACATCGAGAAAGAGCTTTGCACCAGGATGAAAATCATTGAACCAATTCTCTGGGAAGACATTCCGATCTTCCAGGTACTTTATCAGCACATGCAGCAAGAGTAGGCGGCGTAGTAACGAGCGCTCCTCATCAGAGAATTGTTTATCTGTCTCTACCACTGCTTGAATCAGCATGCTATGCGCCATCTTGTGATGGTTTATTAGTGCTTGATGGCTAGCATCTTCCCAGAATGTGCCATCGGCCAATCGATGAAGAGAAAACGCTTGTGCAATCTCAGCCGCCGTATCGATAGTGTCAGTGAGTAATTCTTTTGCCGGGTGATAACGACATCGCTCATTCCGCTTATCCCAAAAATCTTCACCCCGCGCGCAACTGAGGATATCGATCCGCCCTGGCCAGGCGATGTATAACAGTGGAGCTTTTCCCTGTAGCCAAACCTCGCGGTGCAACTCGGCTAACGCCTGCTTGTCATGCTGCTCACCGGTGTTATCCACCACATACGCAGCCACTTGCGACGAACGCCCATCGGTGAAACGGCGAAAAAATACATAATCGAGATGCTTAAAGTTCCGCGCCTCGATGACCACTACGCGTTCATCAATAGGGAGTTCCTGCATCTCACTGTAGTTTACGGGGACTAAGCCAGGATGCGGTTGCCCCTCGGAGGTGAGAATATCGACGGATTGTAGCGAAGAGGATACCATGACCGCAATCCTAACTGACAGCAAACATTGTTTGCTTAGCCGATTTTATCAGGTTTTGCTGAAATTGCATAGAATAACAACCGGCAATAGGAAAAAAAGTTCTAGTTCACTGTTGACATACTAAATTACTTCCAACTTCAACGCCAGCCCGGCTCTCAGCCGGAAAGGGTCTTCACGGTATGGCGCTTCTTTTCTCGCTATAATGGTGACGCTGGCGCTCTGCCTCGGTGGGGCGCTGAATCGGGCGTTCCGTGCCGTCCAACCAGTAGACCAGATCCGGACACCGGGCCTGCATCTCGGCCATCGACGCGCCGGGACGCAACGGCAGCGCCACTTCATGCCCAAGGGCGCGCATTCCTTCTATAACGGCCGGTTATATAAGAAGCTTTTCCAGCAGAGTTGCGATCCGTTTCTCCCGCGTCTGCGACGTTTTGGCGCTGGTGATCTTGTTTACCTCTTCTCGCCGAATGTAGTATGGGAGAGCGGCAAATTTCTCTCTCACCGCCGCACAACCGGCGAAAGCGGCATCAACGTCTTGCGGAATCTCCAGCTCGCGCGGCTGCCGGTCGATTTCCAGCACGACATGCACCGTTCCACCGAGCTCTTTGCCGCAGTGCGCGCGCATCGCCTGGTTGTAGACGTGGTAATGCCCCTGCTTGCTGGGCAGCAAAGTGCCGGAAAACTCGGCGCCATCGACGACCAGCCGCACGTTGACGCGGCCTTTGGTGCCGACTGCATCAGAGAATTCCACGGGGATGTAGAAAACCGGCCACGCGATTTTGCCGGGCAGTCGGACGATCGTCGCGTTGAATTCAATCATGGCCTGAATCCTTTATTCTGCGTTGCCGATTTATTCGACACAGCAAAGTAAGTACCTGCCATGGCAAGAGTTGCCGATATGGTGCGGGCAGGCTTCGTCAACGTGGTGGAAGGCACCAAAGCGATCGATGTTACTAAACTCCCGGAAGGAGAGGCGGACGGAGACCCCGTCGACCTGGGGCGGGTAACGGCGAAGGATATCGAGGAGGCATGGAAGGCGGCGGCGGAGTTTTAAGGTTTGAGGTTTGAGTTGGGCGGGGCATGGGTGAGAGGGGGGAAGGTCCTTTTATCGGCTTTCGTGGGGACGATGGAGAGCTGAAGAAATGATTACTCGACCACCACGACATCGTTGATTCCCAGCGGCATGGTGAAGATTACCTCCGATTTATAGCCGGAATTACGTACCTTCCGCGAAGCCTTGACCACCGAGAACTTCAGCGCGCCGGCCTCGACCGCGCGAACGGATTTCACCGGCGCATTCACCGGCAACCGAACCGTGAGCCGGGCGATCGGTTGATAGGTGAAATTGCCGAGGATGAGCGCGGAGCCGGCAGGCGCGTCGAATATTCCCGCCTCGACGACTGGGTGCGAGAGCTCGACCAGCCGAGTGGCTGCGGCGGCGGCCTGCGAGTTAATGAGTTTCCGCTGGTATGCCGGCCATTGCTCCTTGAGCCCTTCCGGCACGAAGTTGGCATCCTTCAGGTACGAAAGCGCCGGGCAGACGCCGAAATACACGGCCGTGCCTTTGCCATAACGGTTGAGTGCAACCGCGGGCGCGTGGTTGGTGAATCGGCCTATGACGGTCGCCCCGGCCGGGGTGAACTTGACCTTTATGCCGAGGACACCGAGCAGCGTTTGCGGTTCACTGAAGGTCCATGCACCGGTCAGATAAACTTGATCGATATAAGTCAGCGCGTTCAGGCCGCCGCGCCTGTGGTATCTGCCGGGTTGCACCCTCGCATCGATTTCCGGTTTGATGCCGAAGACAGCGGAAAGCCCGGCGCCAGGTTCGTTGAATTCGTTGCGGCTGCCGGCGCCGCAGGAGCCGTAAAGACGCCCGCCGTTTGCCACCCACTGCGCGATACGCTCGGTCGCGTTGGCGCTGATGCATGGATCAGTCGCATAGAGCACGGTGTAATCTTTCAGCCGTCCGGCTTCGATATCCTGTTCGGAGAGGAAATCCACCAGGTATTGATCGTGGGTCAGTGAAAGATAGGTGCCCCGGCGCTCCAGCATATGAATGTAGCCATACGGTTGGAAGTAATCAGAGGAGATGCTGTAGAGCAGCGCCACGCGCGTCTTGCGCGGCTGGCCGGGCGCGATGATATGCTCGGCAGTCGCCAACTGGCGGGTGATTTTAGCAATCCCGTCATATTCGCCGCGCAGGTCGGACCAGTAATTCTCCGTGCTCAGTGCGGTAGGGCCGAAGTTCCAGTAGACGAAGTGCTTGGCGCCTTGCGCCAGCGCCGACGAGGACTTGAGTCGCAGGTTCGTCTCGTCGCTGGGGGTGATCCAGGCGACAATCGGCAGCATTCCCTGGCCCGCGCTGCGGAAGATGGCGGCCTGAAAGCCCATCAACTGGAAGCCCTCCCAGGTGTAGCTCGGGCCATACATGTATTGCAGTCCCATCCAGTCCTCGATCCCCGGCATATCCACCACTTTGCCGCGGCCCATCTCGAACCAGTCGAGCGCGAGCGGATAACCGGCCCACTCGGGATCGCTGTGCTGGCCGAGTCCCAGGCCGGTGCTGCCGAAGTAGGGATGATCGGCAATCATGGTGGAGGTGACATACCCGGCGGGGGCATATTTGTGGAACGCTTCGGTCATCCATTGGAACATTTGCAGCGTCGATAATTGCCGAAAGCGGCAGGTGTAATAAAATGTGCGGTTGGCCGCCGCCGGATCCACCTGCTGCCGCGCGCGCAACTCGTCCGGATGCTCGATGGGCTGGACGTCTTCCAGCCGCTCGACGCCCAGCAGATTCGGATCGATCCGCTGTTCCTTCAACCAGGCGTGAAAGAATTCGAGGGCCTTCACGTTCTGCCTGATATCATTCGAGCTGACTTCATCATGGATGCTGTAGGGAATACCCGGCACGGGCGGCTTTTCCAGTCCTGGCCCGATCCTTTTCATATAGTCATCGATCTGCTCGCGGGTAACGTCCGGCCCGGCGAGAACGGAGTTGTCGTGATAGCCGATATTGATGCCCGGCGTCCCCGCCAGCAATTCCATACTGCCGAACGGCATCGTATTGAAACCCAGCAGCCAGAGCGTCTCTGCCTCGCGCGGAATGCCGCCGCAGCCGTAGGTCGAGACGATCAACTGCTTTGGCGCGCGCCGCTCTCCGTCACTCGCCGCCTTCGCCCAGGCCAGATGGCGATCGACCATTTGCGACAGGGTTTCCAGGTCATCCTTGTCTTTAGCCAGCTCGGGAGAAACCGCGAAAGCAAGCAGCGAGCCGCCGATTACCGGCTCCGGCGTTGCCGCGAAACGCTTGACGATACTCGCCTCGTTCGGCGATGTTGCCAACTCGATGATGACCTTTTGAACCATCCCCGCCGGCTTGGTGATAAAATCGGCGCTTAGCATGGGGAATTCGGCAATGCCGCCGGAGCGGTTCATGCGTTCATGCAGCAGCTCTCCGGCGTAGTTTTTCACGTCGAACCAGCCGGTGTAGTCTCCCGCCCGGAAACGCCGCGTGGGATCCGCCGACGCGTTGGCGGGAAAAGTCACGCCCGGCAGGCTCCAGGGTGAGGCGTGGATGCGACCGCCGATATTGATATAATACTTGGCCTCCGCCGGCTCCAGCAGTTTGAAACGCGCGAAGACGCCGTCTTCGGCAAAAGCATGTATACCGAGCAGCAGCAGACCGGCTAAAGATAGAGCACGAAAACGAACGGCGAATTCGGACACGTCTTCCTCTTTTCCCCGCAAGGAGATTTTCTGAATGACTGACGACTATCCGCTTCAATCCAACCCATCGGCAGTCTCGATCTTGCGCACGCGCAGTGCGCCGCCGTTATCGGCGGCAACGGCGACATAACAGAGGCCGAGGATGTTGCCGAGCGGAAGGGAAACGGCGGGGCCGCCATCAATGGAGCATATCGCTTCCCTGCGGGTGATGTCGCAATAGATCGTGAGGGTGAATCGACGATTGAAGGGAACCGGCGCCGGATAGGGGGTCTCGCGCTCGATCGGATATGCAAGATAGTGGGAACGCGTGGTCTGATCGCCGGAATCCATCACCCGCGGCGTGCCGGCGGCGAGGAAGACGCCTTCCGGGCCGAAGCGAACGCGCAGGCAGGCTTTATCATAACGACCATGCGGCAGGTAGCTGTTGTGCAGCAGCAGGTAGGCGTCCGGGCGCAGCACCGTGGCCGTGAACCGAATCGTACCATGCCGGACCAGCGGGAAATTCCGCGGCGAGCCGCAGGGCCAGTTTGGACGGTGGACCAATTCCCACGTTGCCCCCGGTTCGTCATCCTCCGGGGGCAGCAGCCGGCCGTCGAACGAGCCGATGTACGGCCAGGCGCCGCGGCCGTCGCGGAAATCCTCCAGCAGCGTCGTTTCTTCCATCCAGGCGTCATCCACGCGCGCCAGTTTGGCGGCGCCGTATTTCCAGTTGCCGTAATTGTAGGACACCAGCACGGCGCCATCCGGCGCCTCGCAGACCGAAGGGTTGGTCGCATACCAGTACCCCGCGTCTTCCGGCCCGCTCGCGATCGGGTAGTCGGTGTGCGCGATCTCGCGGAAGCCGCGGAAGGTCCGCCCGTCCTCCGTCCACGCCAGCGCCAGGCTCTCGCGCCCGACGGTGCGCCACACGCTGTTGTTCCACACCACCACGATGCGCCCGTTCGACTTGCGCAGCAGCGCCACTCCCGAGCTGCTCGACGGCAACGGCGACGGCTCCGCCGGCCCCCAGGTCGCTCCGCCGTCGGCGGAGAAGCTTTGCCAGAGGAAGCCGTTCTGCGTACGGATGAGCATCCACACCCGCCCGTCCGGCAGCTCGGTAACCGCCGGCTCGCTCCCGCCGCTCTCGAATCCGGCCCCGCCCACGTCCAGCACGCTGGGCGAGCGCTGCCACTTAGCGCCGTCGTCGTCCGAATAAATCGCCGAGATGACGAACTTCTCCGAGCCGACTCCGTCCAGAAATCCGAAGGGAAAGACCACCCGCCCCGTGGAGAGCTGCACCGACGCCATGCCCGGGCTCAAATAGCGCTCGGCGCAAGGAATGAAGCGCGGTTCCGTCCACGTCCGCCCGTCATCGAAAGAATGCTGCGTATATGCTTCATTCAAGGTTGAATCCGGCGCGCGCGGGTCGCCTCCTCCGAACCGCATGCCCATGCTGAGCAGCGCCCCCGACGTCAGTCGCGTTATGCTGCCACCCTGCCCCTGCGGCAGCGCCCGCGGTGGTCCCCAGTTGCGCCCGCAATCCGCCGACTCCCGAACCTCCGTCCGCGTCAGCCACGGCACGCCTTCACCGAAATCCGGCCCGCACGTCAACCATAACACCCGTCCGTCCGCCGCCGCCACCACCGATCCGGCGCTCGTCGTTCGGTATCCCGTCTCCAGCGCGATTATTTC
>Ga0172369_10001325_pt1 | contig 35680 bp, 21 predicted proteins | sample LakKiv25m_FD_114539 | JGI IMG/M metagenome (GOLD analysis project Ga0172369, IMG submission 114539) | Freshwater microbial communities from Kabuno Bay, South-Kivu, Congo - kab_022012_11.25m | ecosystem: Environmental > Aquatic > Freshwater > Lake | place: Democratic Republic of the Congo... | reverse complement strand
GCGCGCAAAAGTTACCAGATGGGGGGATTGGGGATTAGGGATTGGGTATTAGGGATCGGGGACTGGGGACTGGGGATTAGGGATTGGGGATCAAGGCACAACCGGTGTTCGTGGGTGTGCCGTCTTCAATCTTCAATCTTTAATCTTCAATCTTCTTCAACCTCATCCCGCGTCCGGCGCGCCCAGCCCCAGCTCGACCGCCTCGGCCACGTCCGTGTGCTCGCCGGCCGACCATGCCGCGGCGAAGGCGGCGTCGTCCAGTCGGGCATGCGCTTCGGCCATGTAGGCGTCGAACTCGTGCTGATAGGCGGGCGGGAAAACGACGCCGAGCTGGCGTGCCAGGGTCAGCTCGGCGCTGTGCAGGCGCACGCTGAGCGCCGGACGGTGCTGCATGTGGGCGCGCTCGGCCACCGCGCTGAGCAGCGTGAGGCCGCCCAGGGTGTCGCCCGTCGCCCGCACGATCTCCCAGACCTCGCGCAGGCAGGCCGCATCGCGGTCGAAGTCGCCCAGGGGCCGGGCCACGTTGGCGACGTTGGTCAAGATCGCGGCGAGCTGCTGCGTGTTGCCGTGCACGCGGGTGTAGGCCAGCACCTCCTCGAAGATCGCCAGCGCTTCGTCGAGCTCCCACAGGTCCCGGTGCACGGTCGCCAGGATGTTCATCTGGGACGCCAGACGCTGCGTCATGCCGCCCGCGCGCTGCCGCTCCAGGAGCATCGCCTGGCCCACCACTTCCTTGGCTTTGTCGTTCATCCGGGCCTTGGCCGCGTCGATGCCGTACGACTCCAGCACGTCGATGAGCAGCAGCTCGTCCTCGACGTGCTGTGCCAACCCCAACGCCCGCTCGTGATAGCCCATCACCGCGGCGGGGTCCTCGCCGGCCAGCATGCCGTAGAAGCCCGCCAGCGTCAGCAGCCGCGCCTGCTCCGTGTCGGACAGCTCCGCGTGCGCCAGCCCGTGGTCGACCAGGCGGCGGGTCTCGGTGATGCGCGCCATCTGCCGCCAGTAGCGGTCCACGTTGAACAGGATCGCGACGCCGGTCGAGGTGAGGTCGGCGGGCGCGTCATCGGCCAGCGCCCACGCCAGGGCTTGGCGCACGTTGCCTTCATCTACCTGCAGCCAGCGCAGCCAGCGGTTCTGAGCGGCCGAGCGCCACCCGTCCCCGGCCTGCTCGGCCAGCCCGGCGTAATAGGCCACAAATCCGGCGCGCCGGTGGTCGCGGTCAGCATCCTGCTCCAGCAGCTCCAGGGCGAACTCCCGCACGACCGCCAGCATCTCGAAGCGCATCTCGTCCGCCTCCGGGCCGGGCGCCGCGCGGCGGATCAGGCTCTTGTCCAGCAGCGCCTCGACCCCGGCCAGCACGTCCGGTCCCGCGCCGCCGTCCGCTGCGCACACCGCCTCGACGGCGGCCAGGTCGAAGCTCCCGGCGAACAGCGCCAGGCGGCGGAAAATCGCCTGCTCGGCCGGCTCCAGCAGCGCGTAGCTCCACGCGATGGTGTTGCGCAGCGTCTGTTGGCGCGCGGGCAGATCGCGCGGCCCGCCGGTGAGCATCTGAAGGGCGGGCGAGCGGCCGGCGCCGGCGTCCGCGAGCCGCGCCAGCAGGGCCTCGGGCGCCAGGTATCGGCTGCGCGCGGCGGCGAGCTCGATCGCCAGCGGCAGGCCGTCCAGCCGCGCGGCGATCTCGGCCACCGCGGCCGCGTTTTGGGGCGTGAGCGCAAAATCGGGCCGCACGGCCTGGGCGCGCTGGATGAACAGCGTCACCGCAGGGATCTGCGCCAGCGCCTCGACCGGCGGAAGGCGCGAAAGGTCGGGCAGAGCCAGCGGCGGCACCGGGAACACGTGCTCGCCGTTCAGCCGCAGCGTCTCCCGGCTGGTGACCAGCGCCTTCAGCCCCGGCGCGGCGACCAGCAGATCGCCGATGAGGTCGGCCGCGGGCATCAGGTGTTCGAGATTGTCGAGCACCAGCAGCATTTGTCGGGCGCGCAGATGCTCGGCCAGGGTTTGGGGCAGGGTTTGGCCGCGGGTTTCACGCAGCCCCAGCGCATCGGCGATCGCGCTCGGCACCAGGTGCGCCGCGGCCAGGGGCGCCAGGCTGACGAAGATGACACCGTCGGCAAACCCCTGCCAGACGTCCGCACTTGCCTGGAGCGCCAGCCGTGTCTTGCCCGACCCGCCGGGGCCGGTCAGCGTCAGCAGGCGCACGCCGGGCGAAGCGAGCAGGCGCTGAATCTCGGCCAGCTCGCGGCCGCGGCCGATCAAGGGCGTCAGCGGGATGGGCAGCCGCGGCGCGGGCGGCGTGGACGTCGGCGCAGAAGCGGCGGGCGCGGAGGCTTTTGCGGCCGGTGCCGCCGGTTCGTGCGCCGCTTCGGCCAGCGCCAGCAGCCGGGCCACAACGTCCGGCTCGTCCTCCAGGTCGAGCGCGGGCACGAGCTGCGCCAGGATCACGGCGCGGTCGGGGAGGCGGTGGCCCTGCTCCAGCCGGCTGATCTGCGCCTCGCTGTAGCCCACCTTGTCGGCCAGCTCGCGCTGGGTCAGCCCGGCGCGGCGGCGGAGATATTTCAGCAGGTCACCCAGGACGGCAAAGCTCGACAAAGGCACAACAACGGATCGCCGGGTCATAGTGCAGCTCCGATGAAGCAAGATCGTCGGATTCTGTACTGGTGAGAGACGTGGTAGACGGACTGAATGGCTCACGCCAAGACGCAAAGAACGCCAAGGCACCCTCTGTATGGATTCTTTGCGCCTTTTGCGCCTTGGCGTGATGCTTTTCCAAGTCCAGCAGGTCATTGACCATTACAAAAATCGTCGGATTCAGGCAAAAAGGCCGATGGGGCGCGGCGGGCGGATTTGGCGCCCCATGCATCGCCCAGCGCGGTGTAAAGCGCCACGCTCTCGTCGATGAGCGCCCGCGCCCGCGGTTCGTCGCCCTGGCCGCGGGCGGCCGCGGCCAGGCTGCTCAGCGCGGCCGCGACGCCGCTGCGATCGCCCACCTCGCGGCACAGCGCCAGGCTTGCGTCCAGCAGGCCGATCGCCGCCTCACGCTCGCCCTGCTGCCAGAGGGTATCGCCGAGGCCGCACAGGGCGTGTGCCAGCGTCACGCGGTCGCCGCAAGCGCGGCAGATCGTCGCAGCCTCCTCGTAGCTCGCGCGGGCGTGGGCATAGTCCGCGTCGTGGAAGGCGAGCAGGCCGGCCGCATTCAGCGCCCGCGCCCGGTGGATCGGCAGGGCGGCCGGCTGCGGCAGCGCCAGCACCCGGGCGGTCCACTCGCGGCCCTCGGCCAGGTGACCGGCCATGCGCCAGAACCCGCCGAGCGCGGCCGCCAGCCGTAGCCCGATTTCGGCCGCGGCATTGTCCACGGCCCAGGCCAGCGCGGCGCGCAGGTTTTCGTGCTCGGCCTCCAGCCGCTGCCACCAGGTCACCTGGCGGCGCCCCCGCAGTTCCGCCTCGGAGCGTTCGGCCAGCGCGAGGAAGTAGCTCGCATGACGCCGGCGCAGGTCGGGCAGTTCCCCGCTCGCGGCCAGCTTTTCCAGCGCGTACTCCTGCAGGAGATGCCCCATACGAAAGCGCGGCTCGGCGCCCGGCTGAAACACCGGCCGGAGCATGCTCTGATCCACCAGCGCGAAGATGCCGTCCTCCACGGCCAGGCCGTCGCCGTCGCCGGCCAGCGCCGCCGCGCCCTCCAGGCTGAAGCTGCCGCGGAAGGCCGCCAGTCGCGTGAACAGGGTCTTCGCCGGCACGTCGAGCAGGTTGTAGCTCCAGTCGAGGGTGCTGCGCAGGGTCTGCTGCCGCGCCGGCAGATTGCGCGCCTGGCCGGTGAGGAACGCCAGGCTGCTGCTCAGCCGGGCGAGCAGGGCCTGGGGCGAGAGCAGCCTGCTGCGCCCCGCGGCCAGCTCGATGGCCAGCGGCAGCCCGTCGAGCCGCACGCAGATCTCGGCCACGGTCGCGGCGTTGCCGGGGGTCAGGGCGAACGCGGGGTTGGCCGCACGCGCGCGCTCGATGAACAGCCCGATCGCCGGGTAGCCCGCCAGCTCTTCCGGCGCGGGCAGCCGGTCGAGGTCGGGCAGCGGCAGCGGCGCGAGCGGGAATTCGTGCTCGCCGTAGGCCCGCAGCACCGCGCGGCTGGTCACCAGCGCGGTCACGCCCGGCGCGGCCGCCAGCAGATCGGTCAGCACGGGCGTGGCCGCGACCACCCGCTCGAAGCCGTCGAGGATCAACAGCAGGCGTTTTGCGAGCAGGCAATCCTTCAGGCTGTCGAGCAGCGAACGGCCGCCGGTTCCCTGCACGCCCAAAACCTGGGCGATGGCTTGAGGCACAAAGGCCAGGTCTTCGAGTGGCGAGAGGGTCACGAAGAACGCGCCGTCCGGGAAGCGCTCGGGCGTGTCGTGCAGCAGGCGCGCGGCGGCCTCGAGCGCCAGCCGGGTCTTGCCGGTGCCGCCGGCGCCGGTGAGCGTGATCAACCGCGCGGCGCCCGCGCCCGCCGCGGGGCACAGCAGCTCGTGCAGCGCGGCCAGCTCCCGCTCGCGGCCGATGAACGCGGTGAGCTGGCCGGGCAGGCTGTGCGGCGGCTCCCCAGTGCGGCTGGCGGACGAAGGTTCGACTTCGACCGGAATTTCGGTCGCGGCCGCCGGCCGCTCGCCGGCCCCTGTCCGAATCTGCTCGTAGAGCGCGACGGTTTCCGGCATCGGCAGGACGCCCAGCTCTTCGCTGAGCGTGCGCTCGATGCGCCGGTACTCCTGGAGCGCGCCGGCCCGATCGCTGGCCGCATAGCGCAGGCTGATCAGGTCGCGCGCCATGTCCTCGCGCAGCGGATCGCGGGCCAGCGCCTGCTGCGCATACGCCATCGCGCGGGTGAGCTCACCGCGGCCGCGGCATTGCGCGATCAGCCGCGCCAGGTTCGCAAAATACTGGTTGCGCAGCCGCTCCCGGTCGAAGAACAAGCAGTCGTCGTAGAGACCTTCCAGCAGGTCGCCGGCGTAGAGCGCGAGCGCATCGGCCAACCGCTCCGGGAATTCGCTCAGCCGCTCGAACTCGGCCACGTCCAGCCAACAGCCGGTCGCGGGGTTCCACTGTACGCTGCCCGAATCGCTGAGCAGCCAGGCCGCGCCGCCGTCCGCGCGCGGCAGCGCCCGACGCAGATCGTGCAGGTGGCGGCGCAGGTTCGAGCGGGCGTCGGCTTCCGGGATGTCCGGCCACAGCGTAAACGCCAGCGAATCACGGGATATCGGTTTGTCGCGGCGCAAAAGCAGATAGGCCCACAGCGGCAGCGTCTTCGGCAGTCCCGCGAACTTTGCGGGCTGCCCATCTACCAGCACGCGCAAGTGCCCGAACAAATAGACCTGAAGCATGACGGCAGCTTTCGCGAGGCCCAGGAGGTAAGTCCCCGGACGCCAACGCGTGGTGTACCTGGTGGTCGCAGGTGCATGGGAGAAGATTATAGTCGATGCGGGGCATGTTTACAACATGCCATCGCGCGTTCTGTTGACACGCCGGTTCGGGCTGGTATAATCTGGCCGGCGCGTCGGTGTCCGCTGGATGGGTGTGGCGGTTCCGGTCGCTGGTGGACGCGGTTCAAGGAGAGGCAGACCATGCAGGATTTCGAAAAACTCGGCGTGTTTTACCTGGGGCGCGAGGTTGACATGGGCGCGCGGAAGCCGAAGGACGATCTCGTGCTCTACGATTCCAGGAACCTGGTGACGCACGCGGTGGTCGTCGGCATGACCGGCAGCGGCAAGACCGGCCTGTGCGTTGACATGATCGAAGAGGCAGCCATCGACGGCATTCCGTCCATCCTGATTGACCCGAAGGGCGACCTGGCGAACCTGCTGCTGACCTTTCCCCAGCTCAACGGCCGGGATTTCCAGCCGTGGGTGAACGAGGACGACGCGGCCAGGAAAGGCCTCTCCGTGGCGGATTTCGCGGCGCAACAGGCCGCGACCTGGCAAAAAGGCCTGGGCGATTGGGGCGAGAGCGGTGCGCGCATCCAGCGGCTGCGCGACGCCGCGGAGTTCGTCATCTACACGCCGGGCAGCACGGCGGGCGTGCCGGTGTCGATCCTCAAGTCGTTCGCGGCCCCGCCGCCTGAGATCCTGGACGACGGCGAGATCCTGCAAGGCCGCATCAACACGATCGTCGCCAGCCTGCTCGGCCTGGCGGGCATCGACGCGGATCCGCTGCAGAGCCGCGAGCATATCCTGCTGGCGACCATCGTGGGCCAAAACTGGAAGGAAGGGCACGATCTCGATCTCGCCACGTTGATCCAGCAGGTGCAGAACCCGCCGCTGAAGCGCATCGGCGTGCTCGACCTGGAGTCGTTCTACCCAGCGAAGGAGCGTTTCGGCCTGGTGATGGCGTTGAACAACCTGCTGGCGTCGCCCAGCTTCGGCTCATGGCTGGACGGCGCCCCGCTGGACATCGGCGACATCCTGCACACGCCGCAGGGCAAGCCGCGCGTGGCGATCTTTTCCATCGCGCATCTCAGCGACCCTGAGCGCATGTTCTTCGTCTCGCTGCTGTTGAACCAGGTGCTCGGCTGGATGCGGACGCAGCCCGGCACCAGCAGCCTGCGCGCCCTGTTGTACATGGATGAAATCTTCGGCTATTTCCCGCCGGTGCAGAACCCGCCCTCGAAGCAGCCGCTGTTGACGCTGCTCAAGCAGGCGCGCGCGTTCGGGGTGGGGGTGATCCTGGCGACGCAAAACCCGGTCGATCTGGATTACAAGGGCCTTTCCAATGCCGGCGCCTGGTTCATCGGCCGCCTGCAAACCGAGCGCGACAAGGCGCGGCTGATGGACGGCCTGGAGGGCGCCGCGGCGGCTGCGAACAGCACATTCGACCGGTCGAGGGTCGATCAGATCATTTCGGGGTTGGGCAACCGGGTATTCCTGCTGAACGACTCGCACCTGGACGTGCCGGTGGTCTTCCAGACGCGCTGGAGCCTCTCCTATCTGCGCGGCCCGTTGACCCGCAGCCAGATCAAGCAACTGATGGACCCGTACAAGGCGACTCAGTCCACCGCGCCGGCCGTGACCCCGGCGGCTTCCGGAGGCGTCGTCGCACCTGTGCGGCAGCGTGCCGCCGGCGCATCGACGCCCGAACCCGCGCCGATAGCAGCCCCCGCGACAACTCTGGCTCTGGCGTCAGACAGCGAGCTTCAGCCGACCCTGCCGCCTGATGTCCAGCAGTTCTTCGTCCCGGCCCGTGGCCGCGCGGGAAGGGGGACAGCCTTGTTTTACCGGCCGGTGCTGGTTGGAGCGGCCAGGGTGCGTTTCCTGGACGCCAAGGCGAAGGTCGATACGACACAGACCTTTGTGTATACCACGCCGATCACCGATTCGGCGGTGCCGGTGAGTTGGGACGATGCCGAGGAGGCGGGCTTCATCCTGGAGGACCTGGAGAAATCCGCAGTCCAGGGCGCGCAGTTTTCCCCGCTGCCGGTCGAGGCCGGGAAGTCCAAGAATTACACGGCATGGAGCCGGGATTTCGCCAATTGGATCTTCGGCGGGCAGAAGATCGACCTGCTGCGGAGCCCCAGCACCGGCCAGGTGTCGAACCCGGGCGAATCGGAGCGGGACTTTCGCGTGCGTCTGCAACAGGCATTCCGGGAGCAGCGCGACGTAGCCACGGCTGCGCTGCGCCAGAAATACGCGGTCAAGATCGCGTCGGCGCAAGAGAAGGTCCGCCGGGCGGAAGACGCGGTCGAGCGCGAAGATTCGCAGGCTAAAGCTTCGGAACTGCAGACGGCCATCTCGCTGGGCGCTACCGTGCTCGGTGCCTTCCTGGGTGGCGGACGCTCAAAACTGACCAGTCGAAGCAACATCGGCCACGCTGCTACCACCGCCAGGGGGGTGGGTCGGTCCATGCAACAGAAAGAGGATGTGGAGCGTGCAAAGGAGACCCTGAAAACTTACCAGCAGCAGTTGCAAGACCTGCAAGATCGACTCCAGCAGGAGCTGGCCGATCTGCAATCCAGGATCGACCCGCAGAGCGAGACGTTCGAGACGCTTACCGTCCGTCCGAAGAAGACCGGCATCACGGTTCAGTTGGTGGCGCTGTTGTGGCAGCCGGGCTGACTGAAGTCGACGATGGACGATAGACGACTGACAATGGACGATAGACCATGGACGAATGTCATGCTGAGCGGGTTAACGAGTCAACCTTCGTTCCAGTGGAATCTCAGCGAAGCATCCGTCCGCCATGCTCAGGACAGGTCCTCGCGCGGCGCCACGGCGCATGAAAATATCACACCTGCACTTGAGCCGGAGCGCAGCGCAGGTGCAAGTGTTGCGAGGAGGGCGATAGCCCGGTTGCGAGGGACGAAGCAAAGCAATCTCAGCCATGCGATGGAGATTGCTTCGGGGCTGCGGCCCCTCGCAATGACTCAAGATCGGGCGATTTTCAGGGCAAGGCGCTCAGGGGCCACTGCGTAAATCCTGACTTGTTGTGTTGTACCCCTCTTCTTACCGTGGCCCTCACGGTCTCCGCGGCGAATTCGGTCGGCCGGGAGTCGGTGGCCAGTTTCCATGCCAGGCGCCGCTGGAATCCCGGCTGTAGCTGTCGCCTGGGCTGATCGTGCCGATCACAACAGAATCTACCTGGCGCCCAAGCTGGTCGATCAGCGTGAGCCGGCTGCCACGTCCGGTCAGCGTGATGCCCGTCTGGCTTCCGTAGAAGACCAGGTAGCCGCCCGCCGGGATCATCGTTCCTCCGGGGAGCTGGTAGCGGGGCGCCCCCGCGGGATCTTGGGCGGCTAAAGTCCATCCACCTAACCCCACCGGCACCGGGCCGCGGTTATAAAGCTCGATCCACTGGCTGGACGCCGGCCCTTCCTGTACCGGGAAGATGCCGGAGATCGACGCTCTGTGGCCGAGGAAGATGTCGATCCACTGGCTGGGCGCCGGCCCTACCTGCACCGGGAAAATGCCGGAGATCGACGCGCCCTGGCCGAGGAAGATCTCGTTCAGTTGTACGGGCGCCACCGGCGGCACCGGCGTCGCGGTCGGCGCAGGTATCGGCGTGGGCGTGCTGGTTGGCCTCGGCGTGTTAGTTGGTTTTGGTGTGTTAGTCGGTCTTGGTGTGTTGGCGGGTCTCGGCGTGTTGGTCGGTTGTGCCGTCGGCGCGGGCGTGTTGGTCGGTGTGTTAGTCGGTTGCGTCGTCGGCGCGGGCGTATTTGTCGGTGTGTTGGTTGGTTGTGCCGTCGGCGCGGGCGTGTTGGTCGGTGTGTTGGTTGGTTGTGCCGTCGGCGCGGGCGTGTTGGTCGGTGTGTTAGTCGGTTGTGCCGTCGGCGCGGGCGTGTTGGTCGGTGTGTTGGTTGGTTGTGTCGTCGGCGCGGGCGTATTTGTCGGCGTAGGCGCCAACGTCGGTGTCGCGGACGGCGTAAATGTCGGCACCAGCGTCGGTGTCGCGGTAGCGGTGGGTGTCGCGGTTGGCACCAGCGTGGGCGTCGCAGTCGGCGTGAAGGTTGGCGTTGGCGTCGGCGCGGCTATCGGATACCACCGCACGTTCACCAGCGCGAAGCCCGTGTCTTCATAGTACTCCACGACGAAGGTATGGGTTCCGCTCAGCGGCATGTCGGCCGTGTAGGTATTGAAGCCCCCGTTGTCATGCCATTGGTCGATGACCAGGTTCCCGTCGATGGTCACCCGGATGCCATCGTCGGCATTGGCTGCCACCTCGTAGTACGCGGGATCGAACGTGAACGTGCCGGTCCAGCGCACCGAGAAATGATCGGCCGGCAGGTTGGATGCGGGCGAGCCCAGCCCCCAGTTGAAATTGATGCTCGGATCGCTGCGGATCAATGCCGGGGCGCCGCTCAAATCCTGATTGGCGAAGTATTCCCCTGTCCAGGTTGGTCCGCTGCTGGGAACAGGCAACTGCTCCCACCAGATGTAGATCAGCGCGACGCCCTGGGCCTGGTAATACTCGACGCGCAAGTCATGCGGACCGGCCGAAAGCGTGATGTCGCCCGTGTCTTCCCGCTGGCTGCCGTCGCGCCAGTCATTGATCACCAGGTTTCCGTCGACGTAGACGCGCACGCCGTCATCCACCACCGCATGGAAGCGATACGTCGCATCTGCCGGAAAATTCCAGGTCCGTGTCCAGCGTGCGGAGAAGTATGTCGACGGCACGGAAGGATCCGGCGAGCCGGTGCCCCAGTTGAAGCCGATGCCGGTATCGTTGCGCACCAACACCGGATCACCGCTCAGGTTGGGATTGGCGTAGTATTGGCCGAGCCAATCGGTGATCACGGGCGTCGTCGGTGTCGCGGTCGGCACGAGCGTCGGCGTGGGGGTAGGCGCTGCCGGGAGCGGCGGCGCGGCGATCACCTCGGCCGTGCCTGTGAAGTCCGTGTAGAACCGGTCGATCCAGCCTGTGTTGCCCGAGGGCAGCACGACGAACAGCCAGCCGCCATCGCTGCTCTGGCCTATCACCGTGAAGGCCGTGCCCGCGGCCAGCTCGTTGATGACCGGATATTGCAGCCCGGGGCCCGAGCGTACATTCAACACGGTAGCAAAAACCGTGCCTGTATTCGCCGGAGGTGTCGCGCTTGGGACGGCGGTTGGAGTCAGTGTCTCAGTTGGAGTTGGCGTCTCAACTACCGGCGTGACCGGGACCGTTGTCGTAACAGTGCCGGTCGGCGTAACCGTGGCTGTGACCGGGTTGGTCACAGTGACCGTAGCCGTGGGTTGTATGGGTGTTGCGGTGAGCGATGTCACCGTCGGCGTAGCAAGTGGCGACGTTGCCGTCGTCGGGGTGGCTGTGTTTGCTTCGAGCGCTCTCGCAACGACCTGGCAGCCGGCCATCAGGAAGATGATGCCGAGCATCACTCCCAACAGGAGCATCCTTGAATAGACTTTGCGAGACATAGATTTATCTCCCGATCATCGGACCGGCCCGACGCCAGACTGTGCGATCCCTGTCGGTGAGTTCGATCTGGCGCCTGTCACAGACCCGGTCTACCTGAGACCGAGAAGCGCGTAAGTCAGGAACGCGCCCGTGGCAAATGCAGCCAGAATCAACATCCCCGACAAGATGTCACCCCGGCCCGTCAACGACTTGTCGTTATCGGTTGACCGGTGGGGCCGGTTTCGTAGTAGAGCCGACGTTGCCATTCCCACCAGCACGCCCACCAGCATGGCGAGAAGGAATGGCACTTCGTGGATGGGCGGCATGGTGGTCTCCTTCTTTACAGGTGCTCAGCCCGCGTCGGATCTTGTCTGTAGTGAATTCCGGGCCATCAAGGAAGGCCCAGCGCTGGTCCAATCAGCATACGCCACACATATATGGCGAATTTCCATCATGCCCTGCCGCGCTCGCGCGCGGTCGGCCCTGTCTCAGTCGGCTCGTTGAAGATCAACCCCGGGCTCCAGGGCGTGCCCAGAGCTGGCAAGAGCCAGTGATCCACCCCCCACCAACCCGCCGTCCTCCATGCGAGCAGGAGCAGGATCGCGACGATCAGCAGGATCGGGTTTGTACTGACGGTGCCTGCCAGCAAGTAGTTCATATTCATGAAGCTGCCGAAGAAGGCCGCGATTCCGGTGAAAATACCCAGCACCAGGGCCACGCCGACCAGCAACTCACCCCACGAAACCACATAGCTCCACGTGCCTGCATGAGTAAGTATCACATTGCGAAGGAACGTTGCATACCAGTTCTCAACGTCTGGATGCGCTGACGAAGCCTTGGTCAATGCGCTCTGCACGAAACCGGTCAGTGCGGTGCCGGCATGGACGCCGGTCCAGGCCGGGTTGTGCAGCTTCTCCCAGCCAGCGGTAAACCACTCGTAGCCCGCATAGAGGCGCAGGATCAGCCAGATCCAGGCCCATCGCACGTCCCCGAAGAGCGCCCGTCCAATGGGCGAGTCTTCAATTCTCACGACCCTTCGGCTTGCGGTGGTCGCTTTCTCTCTGGTAGCCATTGTGATCCTCCCAGGTCGTTTATTTACATCACATCGGATTTGTATCCGGTAAAGTAGTACATAGGGCGGACCCTGCAAGAAACACAAGGCCCGCCCCATGATCCCCTCGGGCGCTATGTGTTCCGAAAGACGGCGTTCCGGCATTTGGATGCGCCCTTATCCAACGCCGGACGCCAGCGGCAGCATCATGCTACGGCGTTGAGAGCCACCATTGTGACTGCTACCGCTGTGATTGCGAGCTTGCCATCTGCTGCCGGGCAAGCACAGCGGCAGCGGACAGGAGCAGCGCTACGATGCCCAGGATGATGTCCGATAACTCGGCACGCCGGGCCTGAGCATAAGCGAGAATGAACGGAGCAACCACGCTGAGAATGCCCAGGATCCCGATCACCCAGTATTCCCAGCCACTTTTGTCATGCGCCAGGCCCTTGATCGCCGATAGGATGACAATCAGCACACCCAGGATCAGGCTGGACCAGAATGCCACCATATCGGTTGAATAACCAAGTACCCATGGAGCGATGACAAGCAGCACACCAACGACCCCCGTCGCCCAGAACAACCTATTGCGCAACATCTTTTCACGCTCCTTGTTGATCGTGAATCGACCGTACCGGCTGGTTCGGTTGGCCTGAGACTTCAGCCCTCATATTAAGCCAAATGGGTCCTCGTGTCTTTATGGCTGGTTAAAGGCATATAAAGCTCACCTTAAGCCGTGCTTGCCTGATCCAAAGTGACCTTGATCGTCAGCGTTTGACCCCCGCGCAACACGGTGAGGGTCAAGATGTCGCCGGGCTTGTGCTGGTTGACGATCTGGGCTAACGCGGAGTCGTCGGGAATCGGCACATTGTCTACGGCGGTGATGACATCACCTCGCCGCAGGCCGGCCGCCGTCGCCAGCGAGCCGGAGATCACTCTCACTACGACAACACCCGTCGTCTGGTTGATGCCGAGCTGCGCCGCGATAGCCGGGTTGAGTGCCACGTACAAGATCCCCAGCGATGGGTGCACCACTTTGCCGGTCGCGACAAGCTGGTCCGCGATGGGTTTGGCCGAGTTGATGGCAATGGCAAACCCGATACCCTGAGCCTGCACACCAGGCTCCGCCTGTCCTGCTACCAGGGTGTTGATCCCCACCACCTGACCCGACAGGGTCACCAACGGGCCGCCGGAATTGCCCGGGTTGATCGGCGCGCTGGTCTGGATGGCGTCGAACAGGTACGGCCCTTGGGTTGTGAATCCACCCGGCTCTTGCACTGTGCGGCCGAGCGCGCTCACCACCCCGACGGTCACCGTCGGCCCGCCGGAAAGCGCCAGCGCGTTGCCGATGGCAACTACCCAGTCGCCAACCTGGAGCTGATGGGAGTCGCCGAGCTGGGCCACCGGCAGGTTGCTGCCTTTGATCTGGAGCACGGCCAGGTCAGTCTGCGGATCGGCGCCGACCAGTTTAGCCTGGAAAGACCGGCCGTCCGGCAGCGAAACGATCAATTGTTGGGCTCCTTCGACGACGTGATCGTTGGTCAGGATGTGGCCCTGGGCGTCGTAGATGACACCCGATCCTACGCCTGCCGGCACGGTGTACGGTTGGTTGTACAGGTCAAATTGAGTCTGTTCGTTGGTGATCTGGACGACTGCCGGCTTGACGATCTCCGCGACAGTGCGGACAGCGGTGGCCAGGCTCATCTGGTCAGCCGTTCCCGCGTTCGAGGTGCCCGGTGTGGTCGCGGTGATGGCGGCCGTGGCGACAGGCGCTGCGGTGGGCGGCGTGACAGTAGCAGGCGCAAGAGCCGTCGCCGCGGGCACAGTCACCGGGACCGCCGTCGGTGTCCCTGTGACTTCGGCCTTCATCTGGGTCGCGACCAGTTCCACATCGGAAACGATGGCCGTACAACCTGCCAAACTGAGGATCAGCAGGAAAAGGATCAGGGTCAATGCCCACTTGGAGCGAGTGTGCAGAGCCTTCATCGGCGCCTCTTTCGTTCGTTAATGACCGCTCGCCTACCAGTGTACCGATTACCAATTTACCAGTTTACCAGTCTACCGGTTGCCAGTTTCGTCAGCGCCCGGTCACCTGGCGTCGCGACCGGGCGTAAGCGTCGACCGTTGCGGCCAACAACAGGACGGCGGCGGTCACCATGAACTTGATCGATGATGACAATGCCAGCAGATCCATGCCGTTGGAAATGGAACCGATGACCAGCGCGCCCAATAGCGCCGACCACGCGCTGCCACGCCCGCCAAACAGGCTGGTTCCGCCGATAACTGCCGCGGCGATGGCATTCAAGAGCACATCACCGCCGCCGGAGGATTGGTTGACCGCCAGCAGACGTGACCCGGCCAGCACACCGCCCGCTGCGGCAAGGGCCGAGCAAATGGTGAACGCGGCCACCTGGATCCCCTCGACGCGGATGCCGGCACGCCGGGCGGCCTCGACGTTGCCGCCGACCGCGAACACGTATCGCCCAAAGCGGGTACGGCGCGTAATCAGATCGAAGATGATAATCAAACCGACAAAGACCAGGACAGCCATCGGTATCCCCTGAACGGGTGGGGCGGTGGTGATCGGGTTCCGGTTGACGCTCATGACCCCGATTGCCGCAAGCATCGCGAAGGCCACCAGGATCACGCGACCGATCAGCAGCAAGATGGATTGGCCTCCCACGCCTGCGCGCGCGCGGGCGCGTTGTGACCGCAGCGCGCTGACGGCATACACGAGCACGAAAAGGCCACCCACTGCCCAGCCCAGGATCAAGGACAAACGCAGGTTGGCAATGCCCAGAATAAAAGGATCATTGAGGTTAACGGTGCCTGTGCTGCCCAACACGTACAGCAGCGCGCCCTGCCAACCCAGATAGCCGGCCAGGGTGACCACGAACGATGGCACGTGCACCCGGGCAAACCAGAACCCTTGAAATGCGCCGATAGTCATGCCCGCCAGGATGGCCGCTGCCACGGCTATCGCGCCCGGCACGCCGGCCTTTACCGATAGCACTGCCATGATCGCGGCCGTGAACCCGCTCACCGCGCCCACCGAAAGATCAATCTCCCCGATCAGCAGCACCATGATGACGCCGACCGAAATCGTGCCCGTCGAGGAAATCTGGACCATCAGGTTCGTCAGGTTGAGCGGAGTGAGAAAGTGATGGTTCAACACCTGAAAGATCAGCGCGATGACCACCAGCCCTAACAGAACCGGTAACGAACCGACATCTCCCTGCCCCATCCGACGCCAGGCGTCACGCACCGCGTCACTGAGCGAAAACTTGCCTGGCGCGGCATTGGAAGTGCCGGCCTCTAATTTGCCCGAAGCCAGCTTGTGCATCGTGCGCTCCTTCAGTGATCTGCCATCTTGTTGGTCTCGACCTGGGTAACCCCAAACTCCGCTCCGGTGATGGCTGCGACGACCTGTTCCGCATTGACCGCGTGCGTGTCGAAGGTCGCTACCCGCCGGCCAAGGCGGAGGACAACGATGCGATCTGATACATCGAAGACATCGGCCAGGTTGTGGCTGATCACAACCACCCCCAGGCCGCGTTCGCGCAGGCGGCGGATCAGATCTTTGACCTGGCGCGTCTGTTCCACGCCGAGGGCTGCGGTGGGTTCATCCAGCAGCACGACCTTCGAATCCCACATCACTGCTCGGGAGACTGCCACCGACTGGCGTTGCCCGCCCGACAGCGTCGCAATTTGCCGGCGCACGGACGGCAAATGCACGTGCAAGTCGGCCAACAGGCCCACGGCGCGCTGTTCCATGCTGATCTCGTCGAGCGTATCCACCACGCGCGGAATAGCAGGCCGGGTCGTCTCCCGGCCCAGGTAGAGATTGGCGACCACATCCAGGTTATCGCAAAGCGCCAGATCCTGGTAGACGGTCTCGACACCCAGGCGGGTCGCCTCGCGCGGGGTATTCACAACTACCTCGCGTCCCTGGAAGATGTACTTGCCCGAATCATACCGATAGACGCCTGCAATGATCTTGACCAGCGTTGACTTGCCGGCGCCGTTATCGCCAACCAGGCCGATCACCTCGGCCGGGTACACCTCGAAGTCTACGTTCGACAGCGCCTGCACAGCGCCGAAGCGCTTGCTGATGCCGTTCAGCTCCAGGATGGGCCGACGCCCACTTCCGTCCATCGCCGCCCTCCGTAGTCACGTGACACGGTGACACGGGGACAAGGAGACAAGGAGACAAGGAGACAAGGGGACACGGAGACAAGGGGACACGGAGACACGGGGACACGGAGACACGGGGACACGGGGACGGGATGATATGAACGCCAACTCGCGGTTCGATTTCGGCCCGTCACCCCTTCGCCCCGTCACCCCGTCACCCCATCACCCTGTCACCCCTTCGCCCCGTCACCCCGTCACCCCTTCGCCCCGTCACCCCGTCACCCCTTCTCCCCGTCACCCCTCCGCCCCGTCACCCCTTCGCCCCGTCACCCCTTCGCCCCGTCACCCCGTCACCCCGTCACCCCATCACCCTGTCACCCCTTCGCCCTTCACCGTGTCACCCTGTCATCCCTATTGCAGGCCAGCGGCCTTGCACGCGTCGGCGTATGCCGTGGTGCAGATCTGGTCGACAGTCCAGAAACCGTCCGCGACGATCGTGGCGTTGATGTTATCCTTCGTCACCGCGACCGGAGTCAGCAGGACGGAGGGCACATCGATTGTCCCGTTGTTGACCGTCATGCCGTTGGTCATGTCGGCCGGCACGGGCGTGTTGGTGAGCAGGTCATAGGCTAACTGCGCAGCAGTCTCCGCCTCGGGCTTGATGGCCTTGTAGACGGTCATGTACTGCTCGCCGGTGAGGATCCGCTGGATGGCGGCCAGCTCGGCGTCTTGCCCCGTGACCGGAGGCAGCGGGGTGAGCCCGGCCGCTTTCATGGCCGCGATCGCGCCGCTGGCGGTGCCGTCGTTCGCGCAGTAGACGCCATCGACTTTGTTGCCCAGCGCGGTCAGGGCCTGCTGCATCTCATTCTGCGCCTGATCGGGGCTCCAGTCCGGCGTGTCGTACTCCTTGGCGATGGTGAGCTTGCCCGCCGCCACCAATGGGTCGAATACGCTGTGGGCGCCCTGCTTGAAGAGCTTGGCGTTGTTGTCGGTCGGCGCGCCGTTGATCATGACGATGGTCGGATTGGCGATGCCCATCTGGTTCAGCTTGTCCACCAGGCTCTGCGCCTGGAGCTGACCGACCTTCACATTGTCAAAGGAGATGTAGTAGTTGACGTTGGCCGTGTTCAGGATCGCGCGGTCATAGGCGATGACCGGCACGTTCTGGGCCTTGGCCTGGTCCGCGATCGTGGCTGCGGCCGCGGAGTCCACCGGGTCGAGTACCAGCACCTGGGCGCCGTTGGTCAGCGCGGCTTGTGCCTGTGAGAGCTGCGTGCTGGCGTCCTGGTTGGCGTTGCTGTAGATGATCTGGCAGTTGGGGCAGAGCTCCTTCATCTTTGCTTCGAAGTCAGGCCGGTCGGCCGTCTCATAGCGAGCGGTCTTGGTCTCGGGCAGCAGCAAAGCGATCTTGCCGCTGACGGTCCCGCTGCTGCTCGCGGCCGGCGTGCTGGTGGGGTTGGCGGGAGTCGTCCCGGAGGTTCCGGTCGCCGAAAGGACGACGGCGTACCAGAGGTTGTTGAGGCCCTGGCCGTTCGTGTCGCCAGGCTTGGTGTCCTTAGAGTAGTAGTACAACGGCATACCGTCGTAGGTCACCTGGGTGATGCCGTCGGCGCGCTGGATGGTGCTCAACGCGCCGGTCACGTCTGACGAGCCCGTGGGCGTAGTGTTCGCCGCTACCGACAGTGGCGGCCAGATCGCGGCGCAGTTGCCGGTACAGTTGCTGACGCCGGATGTGTCATTCTTGAAGATGTACAGGGTCATCCCCTTGTCATCGACCAGGATCGACCCCAGCGTGGGATTCTGGGCCGACATCACTGTGGCGCCTGTCATCGGGGTTGAGGGCGCCACTGTAGGTGCGGTAGTCGGCGCTGCGGCGGGAGCTGTCGTCGGCGCAGTGGTCGGTGCTTCAGTTGGCGCGGTGGTCGGCGCCGCGGTGGGTGCTGTGGTTGGCGCTGTCGTCGGTGCTGCGGACGGAGCCGCGGCACTGGGTGCACAGGCTGCCAGAACCAGCGTAGCGATCAATACGAGCCCCATGAGCATGGGCGTGCGAACGTTGCGAAACATGTGATTGACCTCCTAATTACCCAGTTGTGAGTGATTCGACCCAGGTTTCGATACTCGACCGAATGACCCTATGTGCTGTCTGATCTTCTGCTTTTTCACACGACCTTTCACCTTTCTCGTGTTGCTTTCCCCCCTCTCACTGCCTGCCAATCTCATCCCGCCCGATAACCGCGCATCTTTGGGTCCAGCGCGTCACGGAAGGCGTCCCCGATCAAGTTCCAGGCCAGCACGAACAAGAGCAGTGCTGCCCCCGGGTACACCACGATGTACCAGTATTTTGCCAGATCCGGGATCCAGTTACGGGCGAAGCTCAGGAGCTGACCCCAATCGGCGTAACCTTGCTCGGTGCCCACGCCGAGGAAGCTGAGTGCGGCGAAAGTCAGCACGTACGTGCCGATATCCAACGATGCCACCACCAGCAGCGTGTACATCGAGTTGGGCAACAGATGTCGCACCAGAATTCGCCGACCGGGCACTCCCACCGACCGGGCCGCCAGCACGAAGTCGCGTCCTTTTACCGCCAGGATATCCCCGCGGATCAAGCGCGCGTAGGATGGCCACGAAAACACCACCAGCGCGATCATGCCTGACAGGAGCCCGTTGTGCAGCTTAGGCGCCAGCACGGCGGCCAGCGTCAGGGCGGCCAGCAGAAACGGGAAGGCCAGGAAGATCTCCACGATGCGCTGCAGGGCCTCGTCCACCCATCCGCCGGCATACGCCGAGATGGCCCCAACTGTCCCACCGATGAGCACCGTCAGCCCCGTCACGAGCAGCCCGATCTCGAAAGCGGTGCGCGTGCCCCAGATCACACCGTAGTAGATGTCGTACTGGCCCTGTGTCGTGCCGAACGGATGCCTGGCGCTCGGCGGTTGCGGTTGGGCCATGTACCCGTCGTTCGGGATGATCATCGGGTTTGTGGGATTGGGCGGCGGCGCTAACACGGGCGCCAGGATCGCAATCGCCACGAACGCAAGTACGATGGCTATGCCGGCGAGCGAGACCGGGTTATGCAGCAACGTGCTCAGCCACCGCGGCAGACGCCGACGCTGGCTCATATAGATCGGTGCGCTCCAGGCAGGTTGCTCGGCTGTAACAGCCATGACTTGCTCCTAACTCAAGCGGATGCGTGGATCCAGGTAGGCATACAGCACATCCACCACCAGATTGGCTATGATCAGCAGTGCACCGCTGAACAGCGCGATGCCCAGCACCGATATGGCGTCGAGGCTGAGGGCCGCGTCCGCGGCCCACCATCCCATGCCGTGATAGTTGAACACCGTCTCCGTGATCACCGCGCCATTCAGCAGCCCCACGAACAGCAGACCGCCGACGGTCGCCACCGGGATCAGCGCGTTAGGCCGGGCGTGCCGGGTGTTGACTTCCCGTTCCGACAGGCCTTTGGCTCGGGCCACACGGACGTAGTCCTGGCCGATGACTTCGAGCATCGAGCTGCGCATCACCCGCAAGATCAGCGCCCAGTCGACGTAGGCCAGCGTGAGCGCCGGCAGGAACAGATGCTTCAGGGCGTCCCAGAAGATGTCCAGCCGGAGATTGAGCAACGCATCGATCGTGTCCATGTTGGTATAACGATGGAAGCTGGAAGAGTACACGATCGCCGTTGCCCAGTCCGACAGCCGCCCCGGCGGCAGCAGATGGAAGCCGGCGTAGAAGATCAGCAGCATCAGCAGCCCGAACACGAAGGTCGGGAACGAGTAGCCGACGATGCTGAACACGCGGGCCGCCTGATCGATGAAGGTGTCGTGGTGCAGCGCGGCCTGCATCCCCAACCAGACGCCTCCGACGATAATCGGCACGAAACTCCACAGCGCCAGCTCGACCGTAGCCGGGAAGTACTCCTTGAGCGCATCGATCACCGGCTGCCCGGCTGTTTTCGACCAGCCAAGGTTTCCCTTGACCACGCGGCCCAGCCAGTTCACATACTGCACGTAAATGGGCTGGTCGAGCCCATACTTCTTGATGATGTCGGCCAGGGCGCTTGGATTCTTGGGCGGGCTGCTGACGTAGAGGGCGGCCCGCTCGGCGGGATCGAGCAGTTGCAGCATGCCGAAGATCAGCAAGCTCAATCCCAGCAAGACGACCGGCAGAATCAGCAAGCGGCGTCCGATGTAAGCCCACATGGTCCCTTCTTCCCAACCGGTATCCCGTTGACCCAATCGGTGCTGGAGTGACCAGCGGGATACCGGTTCAACTGGCTCTACTCACTCTCAACTGGTCTCAGGAACCTTTGGAAAGCGGGTAGAAGTAAATGTCGGTCCCGAAGATCGGGTTGTAGTACCAGCCGTTGACCCACAACTGTTCGTAGTATCGGCCTTCGGGCTGCACCAACCACAGATCCAGGGCGTTCTCATAGGAGAGGTTTTGAAGCTGCGCGTAGATCTTGGCACGCGTTGCCGGATCGCTCGCTGTCACACCCTGGGTGATCAATTGGTCCAATTGGGCCTGCAGGTCCTTGGGGAAGCTCTGCGTGCCGGCGTAGGTGCCGCCGCTCGCCAGGAACGGCTGTACCCAGTCGTGCGGATCGTGGAAGTCTTCCTGCCAACCGAGCAGATATAGCCCGAGGCGACCGGCCACCTGATCCTTCAGGAACACCGGCCACGGCTCATCCACCACCGACACCTTGAACTTGGGGTTGATCTTGGCCAGGTCCGCCTTCAGGATTTCACCGGCCACGCGGCGCTGATCGTTGCCGGTGTTGTACACGTATTGGATGTAGAAACCGGTATCCCACAACGACTTGCCGTCAGCGCTCTTGAGGGTCGATGCCTGGAAGGCTGCGGCGGCCTTGGCCGGGTCGTAGGTGTAGTGCGCCTGGTTCGGATCGTAGCCCAACTCACCCTCGATGATCGGGCCGTAAGCCTGGATGGCCTCACCGTTGTACACCTGGTTGATGTAGGTCTGGTAGTCGAACGCGTAGCTGAACCCTTTGCGCACGTTGATGTCGCTGAAGAAGTTCGGCGGGACACCGTTGCCGTCCAACTGGCCGGAGCCAAGCCCGCTGTTGCCGCCGGTGACATTGACGTTCTCGTTGAACTGGATCGGCTGGGCGATCACTTCAGGCAGCCCCTTGTATAGCCGCAGGGTGCCATTAGGATTGACCTGGGTGCACTGATTGTTGGTGTAATCGCAGGTCTCTTTTACCAACGGATCCACCTGGGTGATGTATTGTTGATCGACCGTCACGGTATCGGCATCGCCGGCCTGGAACATGCTGAAGCGTGTGCCCCACTCGGGGACGTTCTTGATGATGATCCGCTGAATCTTGGCGGGGCCCGACGGGCCGCCATCCCACAGTGGTGTCTTCAGCCAGTAGTTGTCGTTGCGGACCAGGTCAACTTCCTCGTTGGGCGCCCAGCGCTCCAGTTTGTATGGGCCGGTGCCATTCATCACCTTGTAGAGCTCATCGGCCTCGGCCGTGGGATCATGGTACTTCTCGGCGGTAGCCGGTGTGCCATCCCAACCGCCCTGCTGGATCACCCACGGCATGCTGACGATGGAGCCCCACGTATTTGCCAGGATCTGGAGCATGGGGCCGTACGGCTGCTTCAGGTGCATCGTCACGATGCCGGCCGTGTTATCGTAGGTGATCAGTTGCTCCAGAGCCTGGACCGCCTTGACCCAGTCACCATTAAACTGCTTCGTGACCACGTCATCCTTGAAGCTCTGCACATCCAGGCCGAAGAAAGGCTGCAGCAAGATCCACTGCGGGCCGCCGGCGCGATCCTGGATCATGCCCCGCCAAAAACTGTAAGCCACGTCCTCCGGCGTCAAATCCTGGCCTTGCTGGAACTTAACACCCTGGCGAATGGTGAAGGTGTATGTCAAGCCATCCGGAGAGATGTCCCATTTGGTCGCCAGCATCGGCACGAATTCGGTAGCCGAATCCTTTTTGGGGAAAAGCAACGTCTCGTAGACGTTCATCACCACTTGTTGGCTGGCCGTGTCGTACTCCCACGCGGGGTCCAGCGATTCCGGGTCGCCGTACGTGGCGTAGACAAATGTGTCCGGATTCTTCGCTGCCGGGGCGCTTGCAGTCGCGGCCGGTGCCGTGGTCGGCATGGCGGTGGGTGCGGTGACGGTGGGTGTCTCAGTCGTAGTTGTCGTCACCGGAGTTTGGGCCGCGACGGTTGGCGCAGTGGTCGGTGCCGCGGTGGGCGGAACTGAAGTGGGCGCAACGGTCGTGGGTGACTGATTAGGAACCGCGGTCGCCGGTGCAACCGCGGCGGCTGGCTGACAGGCCGTAAGTACGAGGACTCCAATCGCTAAGAGCGACAGGATGGGTATCCGACGTCTGATCCAAACGAACATCTTTCCCTCCCACAAGAAGCCAGGCTGTCTGGACTTGTGTATCGACAAATACGTCGATCGTTCTCTATTGTGAGCAACCATCGGGGATGCTGGCAGTCAGACCAGTGCTCATAACTTCGCCTCGAAGTACGAAGAACTTTTCCGTGCACCTCAGGCAAAAGTATAGCCATCCGCGCTGCTCATGTCCTTATGTACGGCTAAAGCGAGCTTAAAGCAACCTTATAGGAGGGAGGAGCTCAGGAAAGGCGACGGGGAAGCCAGATGGTGAAGTGACTGCCTTGTCCGACGACACTCTCGACCGTGAGCCGGCCGCCGTGCGCCGCGATCAGGTCGCGCGCGATGCCCAGGCCGAGCCCCATCCCTTGAGGGAAGCGGCGGCCCGCTGGCCCGCGATAAAAAGGGGTGAAAATGTGTTGGAGATCATCGGGGGTGATGCCGGGGCCGGTGTCGCTCACCCGAATCCAAATCTCGTCTGCATCCGCGCCGGCAGCGACCGTGATTCTGCCGCGCGGTGGTGTGTATTTGATCGCATTGCTGACGAGATTTCCCATCGCCTGCGCCAGCCGGTCCGGGTCTGCCGCGACCACCGGCAAGTCGGCGGGGACGGTGCTGTCCCAGGCCAATCCATTTTGCACAGCAACCTGGCGCCACGGGACCAGGAAGTTGGCCAGGTATTCGTACAAAGGGATTTCCTTGCGGTTCAACTCCAGGGTGCCCAAAACCTGGTCGTGCAGCCGAGCCAGGTCATCCAACAGGTGCTGCAAGCCATGGAGTTGCGTCTCCATCCCGTGCTCTAGCTCGCGACGCAGGGCCGGATCCTCGTCGGCACCGCCGGAGAGGGCTTGCACCGCGGCCACCAACGCGCCCAGGGGACGGCCGATCTCGTGCACCAGGTTGGCGAGGAGCTGGCGTCGTGCTTCCTCCAGCGTGCGCAGCCGCGTGGTGAGGAAATTAAAGGAGTGCTGCAACGAACGCATTTCCTCGGGCCCTTGCTCCGGGAGCACGTCCGACAGTTGTCCGGTGGCCGTTTGTCGCACAGCCTCGGTGATCTGATGCAGGGGTCGGCTTAAATCCAGCGCTAGCACGATCCCCGTGATCACGCCCAGGATCAGGCCGGCGACCAGAATGCCCAGGATCAGGTAGCGCAGCACCTGCGAAGGATCGTAGATGCCGATCTGCAGGGGATAGCTCATCCGCACAACGCCGATCACCTGCCCGTCTGACCCTATCGCCGGCACCAGCACGTCGACGATCCGCGTGCCGATTGTGCGGCTGGATGTCGTCTGGACGAAGGTTTGACCGGAACGCGTCTGATTAAGGCCCACATGGTTCAGCACCTGGCCCACGCGGCCGGCATCGTCGGGGTCACTGGAGGCCAGAAGTCGCCCGTTGGCATCCAACAGCATCAAGCGCGCGGTCAGGTGCGGGCTGAGATCGTCGACGAACGCCTGGGCCTGCGCTGGGCTGGACCAGATTTCGGGCTGATTCTGCGCGATATGCACGACCAGGTTCGCCTGGCTCAGGATCTCACGCGAGAGGTTGGGCAGGATCACGCGCGCTTCCAGCATGTAGATCAGCGCGATCCCGACGAGGGGCACCATCACAAGCACAGGCACGATGTGGCTCAGGATGAAGCGCCGACGCAAGGTGCTGAGCATCAGCCCTCCACGTGTTCCAGCTTGTAGCCGGCCCCCCGCACGGTGATGATCCGCCGCGGCTGGCTCGGATCGTCTTCGACCTTCTCTCGCAGCCACCGGATATGCACGTAAACGACCTGCGGCTCACCTCGATACTCGGCACCCCAAACGCGTGCGAGCAGATCCTCAGTGGAAAGGACGTGGCCCGGTTCCAGGGCCAGCGTGTAAAGAAGGTCAAACTCGCGGCGAGAGAGTTCCACGACGCGCTCGCCAACGGTGACCTTGAACGCGCTCGGATCGATCACCAGATTTCCGACAGCGAGGGGATGAGGCTCAGGGGGAACCGCCGGCGCCCGTTGTGCGCGACGGAGGACGGCCTTGATGCGCGCCATAAGCACGTCGCGGTCGAATGGCTTGGTGATGTAGTCGTCCGCGCCGAGCTCCAGCCCCAGGACCTGCTCCAGCTCGCGCCGCCGTGCCGTCAGGAAGACCACCGGCAGCGTGTCCGCACGCTCGCGCAAACGGCGGAGGGCGTCCAGTCCATCCATACCGGGCAACCCGATGTCCAATAACGCCAGATCAGGTGGGTCACGCTCGATGAAGGCCAGTGCATCCTCCGCGCTGGCAGCCGTGCTGACCCGATACCCTGCCCGTTCCAGGCTAAAAGCCAGGCCGCGACGAAACAACGAATCATCATCTACGAGCAGGATGTGGTTTGATGGCATCGGCTTATCTCCGTGCAAATGCCGCGCTGGAATATCGGGAGCAGTTTCGCCTCCTCAGCAAGCAATGAATCCAAACGCGTCAAAACGTCATGCGACTCGTGCGGCGATCACGCACAGAATACCCGCGAATTGCACGATTACACCGTAACATCCATACCCGTTAGCGTGCTAATCCACCTTAAGTCGGAGTTTTTTCTCCTCATTTTGGCGGAGAAGGAGTTCGCACCAATGGAAGAGGTAATTTCCGCCCAATTGATGAAGTCGTTTCATTCATCGTACCGATGACGACGAAGCGCATCAGGATGTATGCTGTTTTCGAGAAGACGAATGAAAGCCAGTGTGGTTGGCGACGAGCGGCAGGGCGCAGTCCAGGTGGCAAAGTGGGTGGTGTCAGAGACGGGGCAGATTGAGGAACATGGGCTGTGTGGTGTCTTTCCTACACTGAAGTCGCGCTCGATGGGGTCGTAGTCGGCCTGTCTGTCCCAGCCGCGCAGGCAGGCCTTGAAACCCGGTCGTCTGAAAAAATCGCCCGCGGTTGTCTTCACTCATAGGGGTCGTGGCGCTAAAACTGTAGAGCTGAGCAGGAAGCGCACGCAAATCCGCGTGCCCCGGCCCGGCGCGCTCATGACTTCGAGTCTCCCGTTGCGCCGCGCGGCGCGCTCGCGCATCGATTCCAAGCCCAGGTGGCCGGGGAACGGCGTTGAGGGATCGAACCCGATGCCGTCATCGATCACTTCCAATCCGATTTCGTCAGGCCCCGAGTACAGCCGCAAGCTAAGGTGGGTCGCTTTGGCGTGCTTGGCCGCATTCCGCAGGGCCTCCTGGCCGATGCGATATAGTTCCCCTTTCATGTCGAGCGGAATGTCCGGCTCAACCCCCAATTCCGTGGTAAGATCGATGCAATAGCGGAGCCGGATAGCTGCTGCCTGCCTGTCGAGCGCAGTGACCAGGCCTTCCCTGGCCAGCGTTTCGGGTCGCAGCTCGAAGATCAGCGCACGCATCTCGGTCAATGCCGTTTCCGCCTGAGTCAAAACGTAGTCCAGCGTGTCCCGGATCCGGTCTCGATCATCCGTCGGCATCTTGCGCGCGGCGTGCACGCCGAGGACAATGCCGTAGAGAGACTGCGACACCGAATCGTGCAACTCACGCGCCAATCGCTGGCGTTCCTCCAAGGCGACGATCCTCTGCTTATTCTCATACAGTCGAGCATTCTCTATCGCGGCGGCGGCATGTTGGGCGATCGCCAGGGCGAACTCAGCATGGCGCGGGGTGAAGAAATGAGGCTCGGCGCGATCGAGCCGCAACATGCCGATCAGGCGACCGGCGACCAACAGCGGGACGCCCATCACCGAACGCGCACCGTCCAACGTATACTTGACCTCTGTGGCGGCCAACTGCCGGTACGCCGCGCTGAGCGGTGTATCATTTGCCAGGTCAGAGATAATGACCGGTTCCTTTTGCTGCACGACCTTCTGGTAGAGGGGAGACTCACACAGCGGAGCCCGGAACCCACGCACCTGGTCCTGCGAGACGGAGCCCCGATAACCCAACATGACGATGTCGTCTCCATCGGGGACGAAAATGGCTGCTCCCGTACAATTGATTATCACCTGCAATTGACCGAGGACGAGGGCCAACAGTGGATCCAGGTCCAGTATCGAGGCAAAGCTGCGCGAAATCTCCAACAAGCTCGTCAGTTCGCGCGTGCGCCCGGCCAGCTCGGCAGCCTGATCCTGCAACTGTCGCATCAGGTGCTCGCGCTCGGAGAAGTCCTGGAAGACGTTGACGACGCCAACCAGTCGATCATTCATGAAGAGTGGCGAGGCAGAAGTAAGGATGGTAAAGTCCTGTCCTTGCGCATTGGTCAGAATCAGGCGTTCGTTGGTCACTGTTTCACCGCGCAGCGCGCGCGCCACCGGCGAGTGAGATACAGAAATGGGCTGACCATCCCAGCGGCGCGCATTCAGCGACCGGATTGCATCAGCCAGGCTCCAGGCGGTCGGGTCAAATCCCAGGAGATTGACCGCCGCCGGGTTTGCCTGTTGCACACAGCCGGAATTGTCATAGATCATCACCCCATCCACCATAGCGTGGATGACCCCACGAGATTCACTGGTCTGCCTGGCATGTTCCAACTTGTCGATCTGTGGAGGCATGCCCTGCTCTGGCTTTTCGCGCGGCCTGGTTGGCGGAATCCCCATCCGACGTCGTCTCGTGAAGCGTATGGCAGTTCCGTGTGCTAACTTTCTCACGGGGTTCCCTCCGCGACGAACCGTATGGGCTCTCGCTGTCCGGCTATCGGCTGACGGCCGGTGTAGCTGCATCCTGGACAGGGTCATCGAGCGTCACCAGGCCGGTCCGCAGGGCACACAACGTGGCTTGCGTGCGGCTGGACACGCCGAGTTTGTTCAGGATGCTCCGAACGTGTGTCTTCACGGTAGCTTCGCCGACGTACAAAAGCCGTGCCATCTCCTTGTTAGAATGGCCGCGCGCAAGCAAGCGGAGCACATCTATCTCGCGGTCCGTGAGCGGATCAGATTGGACGGGCGTCCTCATCGAGTGAACGAGGGTTGCTGCCGCCGCAGAACATAGCTGGACCTGGCCCGCAGCCGCGGCCTTGATGGCGCTTACCAGGTCATCGGGGTGCGCGTCCTTGAGGAGGTATCCGATGGCGCCAGCCTGGATGGCATCTGATACGGACCTGTCCTCCAACACGCTGGTCAGCGCAACAACCTCCGTATCGGGCAGTTCACGGCGGATCACGCGGGTAGCGGCAAGGCCATCCATCCCCGGCATGAGCAAGTCCATCAGGATGACATCCGGTTTGAGTCGGCGAGCCAGCCGCACGGCTTCCTCTCCATCGGTGGCTTCGCCCGCCAACTCCAGCTCCGGATCGAGCCCGAGGTAGACACGCAGTCCTTGACGAACTACAGGGTGATCATCACAGATCAGAACGCGAATAGTCATGGGTCCTCTGCCTGTACGGTCTGCCAGATCGGCGCAAAAAAAACGCACATTTCATCAATTAGATGGATGTCAGTGGGGCATCAATCTGTTATTCTACGTGATACAAGACTTATCACATGGTGGGTTCCGGGTGGCTCTCCGATAGCGCCGTCGCTAACATCAACCCCATCGGTCCGCCGCTCATCCTGCCTTACGAGTATACAAGGGTGCTGCCAATGACCAGAATCTTGATCGCAGATGACCAGCCGCCTGTGAGACAGGGCCTCCGGATGCAAATCCAACTGGAGCCGGGTATGATCATCGTGGGTGAAGCAGCCTCCGGCGAAGACGTGTTGGCCCTGGTCCAACAATTGCGTCCTGATATCGTGGTGATGGATGTGGAGATGCCCGGCATGGGCGGCATCCTGGCTACTGCCCGGCTACACACCTCGATGCCTCAGTGCCGCGTAGTCATCCTGACGATCCACGACGATCCCGACACTCGCATGAAGGCGTTGGCTGCGGGAGCGTCTGCTTTCGTCTCGAAGGGGGCAGTCGATCCCCTTCTGGCGACCTTGCGCGATCTCGCCGGTACGGCGGGTTGATGCATTTCGGGCACGATCGCCGGTTCGGAAATATCCGGTCCCCTGATAACAAAGAAGACAGCCTGATTATCGCACTTGATGGGACAAGAGTCAAGTCACCGAGAAAACAAATTGCTGCGATGGGCGAAATCACCTAAACCGCGAGGACAATCGCGAGGCAAGCCGCCGGTATCGCGGATTCTACTTCACCGGTGGGATTCCTGCGCGGCAGCGGCTTCGAGCTCTACCAGCAACGACCGCGCGGCGCGCAGATCGGACGTATCGAAACCTTCCGTGAACCAGTGGTACACCGCAGCAAGGAACTCCCACGCCTCATCCACGCGGCCCTGGCTCTGCCACAGCCGGCACAGGCTGATGGTCGCGCGCAATTCCCAGGCCTTCGCTCCCTGGCGCCGCGCGATCTCGATCGCTCGACGAAAACAGCCTTCGGGCGTCTCCCCGCCCGCCAGGTTTTGGCTCCGGGCTGCGATCGCCAGATCTCCCCGCAGCCGCCAGCATTCCGCTTCAAAGAGGTGCATGCCGCCTTGCTCGATCACTCCCAATGCCGCGGCCACCGCGGCCAGCCCGGCCGCGGTTTGGCCGTTGCGCAGGTAGGCCTCGGCCAACAGCGTCAACTGAAAGGGCCGGCCGCTGCGAGAGCCTGAGGCCTCCCAGGCCGCTATGGCCCCGCGTAGCGTCGCGATCCCGGCGGCCGTCTCGCCTTGTCGGACCTGAAGCCAGCCGAGAAAGGTGGCCTGCCATACCCGAAACAATCCACTTTCCTGGCCTTCGTTGACCTTCGCCAGCGCAGCGAGACCTTCGCTGACGGCTTGCTCATCGCCTCGAAAAACCGCGATGGACAGGACCCCCAGGTGGAGCGCCACGCCGATCATGAACTGGTGCGTCAGCCTCTCAGCATATGCTAATGCCTCCTGGCTGCGCCGCAACGCCTGTTCAGGATAGCCCAGCCCCCACTGTGTCCAGGCCAGCCAACACAGCGTGAGCACCCCCAAATCGGTGCCGAACAGTGTCGTCAAGCCAGAATCCCCTTGGGCATCCCATCCCGCGAGGCCCTTCTCAAGATAGTCGAGCGCCGAAGGAAGCTCCCCCCAGAGAAGGAGGGTACTCCCCATCGTGAAATGCGCCAGCATCAGATGGAGCGGTTCGCCGGTGTGGTTGGCTATTTCGAGCATCTGATCGGCGAGCGCCCGCGACCGGTCGCATTCCCCGGCCGCCCGGTATTGGTCGGCCTGCATTGTCATCGCCTGGAGGATTACGCTCAACTCGCCGGCGCGCCGGCCCAGCTCGATGGCTCGGGCGAATACGTTGGTGCGCTCGGGCGTGCCCCAGCCCCGGAACGCGACGAACGCTGCGCCCAGAGCGAACTGTAGTTCCATCTCTAACTGGGCCCGATCGGCGGATTCGGGCAGCGTATGGAGCAGCATCAACCCGCGCGTGAAGTGGCTGACGGCTTCCTCACTTGCGGCCAACTGCATCGCTCGACGGCCCGCTCGCAGCAGATAATTGGCCGCTTTTTCGGTCAGGCCCGCCTCCGCGAAATGCCAGGCCAGGCGTGGAGAAAGCATCTCGATCTCGTCCGGGTTGCCGGCGCAGAGCGTGTCCAGCGTGCGGCCCACGGCCTCATGGAGCCGTGACCGCTCGATCGTATCCAAATTCCGGTAAAGATACTCCTGAAACAAGGCGTGCTGAAAGCGATAGCGTGACAGTCGCTGGCCGTTGCCGGAAAGCCGGCGCAAGCTATGAGCGAACACCAGGTGATGCTGCCTGCACAACGGGCCGCTGAGCTGTTCGATGACCGTATTCTCGTTCAGGTCGAGCACGCGGGCCAGGACTTCGGCGGTGAACTCCTCCCCCTCGACGCTGGCGACTGTCAGCAGCGCACGGTTCCTGGCGGATAACTGGCCGATACGCTCGGCGATGACGGCCTCGATGCGAGCCGGTATGCATGCCCAATTCAGCGATGGCCCCTCTTTCCAGCGTCCCATTTCATCGCGGATCAGGTCACCCCTTTCCTGAAGGCCGCGCAGAAGCTCGACGGTGAAGAGAGCATGCCCCCCGGTATGTCGATAGAGCGCCGCACGAAACTCGCCACCCAGCCGGTTCGGTTCGCTGTTCAGGAAGGCTTCCAGGAAGCGCCGGCCGTCGGCCTGGGCCAGGTCGATGACGATGTCGCCGTACACGTGCGTCAGCTCGTTGATTACCGATGTCAGGGGGCGATGGGCATCCGTGGCGGGCTCATCGGCCGTCACGGACTGCCCTGGGAACCGCTCACCTGCCCCCCGACCCCCTCCCTGCGAGGGAAGGGGAGTATCCCCCACTGCAACCAGATCCCCCGGCCGGTAGGTGCCGATCACCAGAATACGGCTGCCTGCCAGGCGCTGGCCAAGATGGAAAAGGAGGCTGAGTGAGCCGCTGTCGGCCCAATGAAGATCGTCAAGGATCAGAACCAGCGGATGGCGGCGCGCCACGGCGGTCAGCACGTCAACCACCTGGTCGAACAGGCGCATCGGGGGCTGAAGGAGCGGACGATTCGCGCCTTTCGAGGTGGCCTGCTTGACCAGCTCGGCCAACCGCCGCTGCCATGCGTCACGGGGATGACGTCGTTCGTCGGCGCGCAAAGCGAGCGGCGCCGCCGGCATGAACCGGCCAATCAAGTCGGGACCAGTTTCGGTCAGCACTTGCAGCGTGTAGGGGAGGGCCTCCCACAACCGGCGCGCATGTTCGGGCGAGATCGTACCGCCGGCCCGCCTGGCCTCGATGTCGCCGGTCAACAGCTCCAAAATCTCGACGAAGGGCAAATAGGGATCGCCGATGCTCGCCTGCGCGCTACAGCTTCCGATTGCCACCAGCAGAGCGTCGGAGGTTGCCATGGCCTGCCTGGCGAACTCGCTTGCCAGCGCAGTCTTGCCGCTGCCCGCGTCCCCGGTGATGAAGGCTACCTGACCTTGACCGGCGAGCGCGCCTGCCAGGTGGTTGTTTAACCGGGCCAATTCTCGTTCGCGGCCGACGAAGGCGGCTGATGTCACCGACTGATACGCGGATGTCGAAGAGAGTGAAAGCGTGGGTTGTTTGGTGGCCGTGCCTCGCAGGCTGCCATCGCGAATGGCTTCATACAAGGCGACAGTCTGGCGGACCGGCGACACGCCCAGCTCCGCGGCCAGGAGCTGGCGACATGTCTCGTACTGCCTCAATGCGGCCGGGCGCTGATCGGATAATGCCAGCGCCCGCATCAACTGCCGATGCGCTTCCTCGTCGTAGGGTTCGAGCGCGAGCTGCTGCCGTGCATAATCGGCCGCGGCTGCATACTCACCGGCCGCCTCATGATGCGCGGCCAGGGTGTGCAGCGCCTCAACTGCCTGTCGTTGGAACTGCTCCCGCTTATAGAGCGCCCATTCTTCAAACGGCGCGCTTTCGACAGAGAAGCCGGCCAGTAAGGGGCCGCGGTAAAGAGACACCAGGTATTGGAGATGAGATATTTGTGTTTTGGGTTTTGCGTTTTGCCTTTCGAACTCGGCCACGTCAAGCTGGCAGTCGGCATCGAGGTTGAAACAGATGGTCTCGCGGGTGATCTGGAAGAATGGCTGCGCGGCCTGGGCATCCCCCAGGACCCGCCGGAGGTTGGCGAGCGCGTTGCGCAGGCTGTTTAGGGCGGCCGTATCCGACGAATCGGGCCACAGAAGGCCTGCCAGCGCTTCTCGGCGATGGGGCCGGCTCGCTTCGACGGCGAGATACGCCAGCAGCGCCCGCACTTTGTCCGACTTCAGACCTGAGATCGGCGCGCTATCCAACAAGATATCGAATCCGCCGAAAAAAGAAAGAGGTAGATGAGTCATGCTTCACCGCGAGAGGATACATCCACGATTATACGGCATTCGCGCGTATTTATCAACCGGTTAACGTTCTCGTAACGTTCTGTCGTTATACTTACACTTTGCTGAGGGGTGTCGGATACCCAGATTCCTCGAACGGGGTCCCAAAGGAGTATTTATGCCCGGTGACGAGTCACAGTACGTCGCTTTTCTGGTGCGTTTGTGGCGGGCCGGGCACAACGGCGAATCGGTCTGGCACGCGTCCGTCGACAATCCCCACACAGCCGAACGCCACTATTTTGCCGATCTCGAAGCCCTGTTCACATTTCTCGAAGAGCAAACGGTCTCTTCTGGTGTGCGATCAGAAGATGCCGCGGCTATGATACAGGCCGAAAGCACACCCTCCGCCCAGTGAACATCGGCGCCCGGTGATGACTCCCAGGAGGAAAACGATGAAGTTCCCGCGCCTAAAATCATCTCGGACACTGTTCGTTATCCTGGTCTTGTTGTTGATCGGCATGATGCTTCCCCCGGTTGCCGACGCGTCGTCCGATGCGCCGGACCAGGTCTTGCGCCGCGCCTGGCAGGCTGCCCACGATGCCGGAGTCTATCATTTCACCAGCGATGTCGTGCAGACCTCCTATCCCGCGCCGACGCTGGGTAACGTGGGCCGCAGCAGCACGCGCAACAGCCTGCACCTGGAAGGCGACGTGGATCTGCCGGCGCGCACCATGCAGATGCGTCTGTGGACCGGGGGCGGCAGCGTGGCGAACCCCGAAAGCGTCTCAGAGATGCGCATCGAAGGCGATCGGGCCTGGGCGCGCCAGGGCGCCGGCTCATGGCAAGAGGTGCAGGACTTCACCGGTGGTTTCGCGCCGGGCGGGGATTTTCTGTCGTACCTGGTGGGCGTGAAGAACGTGGAGCGTGGAGCGGAGAGCGTGGAGCGTGGCGACGACCCGCGCTTCACGCTTCACGCTTCACGCTTCACGTTTGAGTTAGACGGCCCCACCCTCGCCAATGCCGTGCGCGACCAACTGGAAAGCTATCTGCGCGACAAGGGCGAGCTGCCGCTCAATCTGCGGCTGGACTCGTCGCGCACATACCAGGGGATGACGGGCCAGGGCGAGGTCACACTCGATGATCGCGGTCTGCCGCTGCGCATGACCATCCATATTGTCTATCCGCCGGACAAGGACAACCAGCGCGTCGAGGCGGATGTGACGACCGATTTTACATTTGATAGTGGGTATTTGGTACAGCGTGCCCCGCAGTTCCGGGCATTAGGTATTGGTCAAAGCGAGCCGACGCCCCTGACGCCAAAATCCCTAATCCCTAATCCCCAATCCCTAATCCCTAATATCCAATATCTCTTTCTCCTCTCGCTGTTCGTCCTTTGCTGCTTCGCCCTCATCTCCTCCCGCCGTTCCCCCAAGCTTTACCGCGCGGTGGTGATCGCAGTCATCTTCTCGATGGTCATCGTGCCGCTGATGCAGGATCAGCAGGCTGCCGCGTTCATGGAGAAACAGGCCGACAGGCAAGCCAAGCTGGAAGCTGGAAACTCGAAGCTGGAAGCTGCGGCCGATCTCAAGGCGCAAATGACCGATAAGTGGGATCCGCACCAGGACCCGTTGCTGGAAGCTGGAAGCTCGAAGCTGGAAGCTGGAAGCTCAGCATCCAGTATCCAGCATCCAGTATCCAGCATCCGCCTTGCCGCCGACACCCCGGGTGGTTCAAACACGGACACCGACCAGGACGGTCTGCCGGATTCGCTGGAGACCGACATCGGCAGTGACCCGACGAAGGCCGACACGGACGGCGACGGCTTGAGTGACGGCGTCGAGGTGAAACTGGGCACCAGCTTGCTGAACGCCGACAGCGATGGCGACGGCATCCGCGACAACATCGAAGTGCAAGGTTTTGTCGACGGGGCAGGCCGGCGGTGGTATCTCAATCCCAAGACCCCGGACACCAACGGCGATGGTCGGGATGACGGGCTGGAGTGCCTGGCGCTGAAGGACATCACCAGCCTTGATCCCGCCACCGTTGTCAATTGCGACAGCGATGGCGATGGCGTGCCCGATCCCTTCGACCTGGATGATGACGGCGATGGCGTTCCTGATCAGGCCGACTTGACCCCCGGGGGCAGCCTGGGGAGCGACGGCAAGACGTATCAGCCGACCACCTCCCAGGCTTTCGATGGCGAGCACCCCTTCAGCCTGAAGGTGAACGGTCTGGCGCCCGGCAAGCCGGCCTTCGTGGACATCCAACTGCGGCCGGTGAATGCCAAGCATCTGACTTACGCCATGAACGTGCTGGATTGGCCCAACGCGGATCAAGACGGGCAGATCCAACACGTCAAAAATACGACCTTCGCCACCGGCAACGCCGCCGGCGCCCAAGCCGACCCGCGACTCGGCTACGGTGACATGCGGCTGATCCCCATTCTGGAGATCGAGCTGAACGGAACCAGCGTGCCGTTGTCGCTGACCGTCCCGGCGATCGATGTGGCCGTGCGGGGCGCGATCTCGGCCACGGTACACCTGGAGCAGAACGCGACCGACACCGCTAAGACCGATCTGCACTTCACCTTCGCCGACACGTCACAGACCTACAGCGCGAACATCTATGAGGGGGCGTGTCCTGCGTCGGGCACGCCCCTGCTGGGTTCCAGCCTGAGCGTGGAAGACAGCACGGAGACCACCATCAGCCCGGCCAACCATCGCACGACCGTGCTGGCGGACGGCAAGCATGTTCTCAAGATCACCGGCGGCGGGAAAACGGCCTGCCAACCCATCGGCAACATCGTCAACGGGCCATACACCGACAAAATGGTTGACCCGGCGCCGTTGCAGCCCTACGGCATTTCCGTGCGCGAGAAGAACAATACGGGCACGCTGCTGGCCTACATTCCCTTGAGCATGGTTCCCGATCCGACGGGCGGCGCCAACGTGGCCTTCTCGGCCCGCATGATCTACTGGCCGGCCGCGGCTGACGCCTGGCAGCAGGCCCAACAGGTGCGCGTGGTCTGGCTGGTGCAGATGCTCACCGACCAGTGCGACACCACGGGGTTCAATCCTTCGTCCGCCGCGCAGGACGACCCCGAACAATACGACAAGGAGCGCCAGGCGTGGTGCTCCAGCCACCGCACGGCCGACGTCAGCCAGATCGTGCAGACCTACGACGAGTCGTGGTATCTGACCGGGCTGGCCGCGCGCGAGGACCTGGGCATGGATGTGGCGATCGCCTGGGAAGACCCGGCCAACGACAACGACCGCAACGCGGATGACCGCCTCTGGCAACTGGCGCGCGGGCTGATGAACTCCTTCCTGATCGGCCGTGATGAGGACGACAACAACGCTCGCGATATCGGCGTGTCGGCGCGCAACGGCGCGGACTCGACCATCCAGGAGCGGTTCGACAGCAGCGGCAGTGTGCCCGACGGCGATGATCAACGCTGGGGCATCCCCAAAAACGCGCTGAAAGTCAAGACCCTCTCCTATGCCCACCAGGATTACGTCGGCCTGATCGCGTCCCAGGAGACGCG
>Ga0172369_10001319_pt1 | contig 35801 bp, 21 predicted proteins | sample LakKiv25m_FD_114539 | JGI IMG/M metagenome (GOLD analysis project Ga0172369, IMG submission 114539) | Freshwater microbial communities from Kabuno Bay, South-Kivu, Congo - kab_022012_11.25m | ecosystem: Environmental > Aquatic > Freshwater > Lake | place: Democratic Republic of the Congo... | reverse complement strand
GGCGCCACGGTCGTCGACGGTTCGGGCCGACTCGCCGGAACCGCCCGATACTCCGGCGGATCCGGCATCGCCGTGGACGCGGCGAGCCAGACCGTGTCGCTGCAGCCGTGCGCGATCGGCCAGGTGCTCGTCCATGACGGCTCGGCATGGCAGTGCGCGACGCAGAATCCCGGCACGGTCGTGTCGGTGTCCGCGTCGGGACCGCTGGTCGTCGCGAACGGGACTTCGGCCGCGCAGGTTTCGATGCCGCAGGCGGGAGGCTCGTCGTCGGGCTACCTGTCGTCGAGCGACTGGACCGCGTTCAACTCGAAGTACGGGGCGGCGACGCAGTGCGGCGGCGATCTCACGGGGACGCTCGCGTCTCCGACGGTCGCGCGTCTGCAGTCGCGCGCGGTGGCCGCGGCGCCGCCGCAGAACGGACAGGTGCTCAAGTGGAACGCCGCGGGCGCGCAGTGGGAGCCCGCCTCCGACGCGGACTCGGGCGGCACCGTGACCTCGCTGACCGCGGTTCCCCCGCTCACGGCGTGGAACGGGTCGACGACGCCGCAGATCTCCATGGACCCTGCCACGGCGGCGGCCGATGGCTATCTCGCGTCGGGCGACTGGTACCGTTTCAACGCGAAATACGACGCCTCGACGCAATGCGGGGGCGATCTCGCCGGCACTCTCGCGGCCCCGCTCGTCGCGAGGCTGCAGGGCGTGGCGGTATCGACTTCGCTGCCCGGCGGCGGGCAGGTGATGCGCTACGACGGGTCGGCCTGGAGTCCGGCCTCGCTCCAAATCGGCGATGTCGGCGGGCTTTCGTCCGGATACCTCGACCTGACGGGCGACCAGACCATCGGAGGAGCGAAGTCCTTCGCCGCGGCACCGCAGTTCGGCTCGGCGCTGGGCGTCGCGAGCGGCGGCACGGGAAGCACCTCCGCGGGCGCGAATTCCGTGTTCGCCGGTCCGGACGGCGCGTCGGGCGCCCCCGCGTTCCGAGCCCTGTCTGCGGTCGATGTTCCCCTGCTCGACACGGGCAAGCTCGCGTCGGGAACGCTGGGCGTGGAGCGCGGCGGCACCGGCGCGACGGCGGCCGCGGCGAACTCGGTGTTCGCCGGTCCCGACGGCGCGGGCGGAACGCCTGCATTCCGGACGCTCGCCGCGGCGGACATTCCTTCGCTCGACACGGGCAAGCTGACGACCGGCACGCTCGGCGTCGCGCGGGGCGGTACGGGCGCGACGACCTTCGCGGTGGGAGGCGTCCTGTACGGCGCCGGTACGTCGGTCGGAGCGCTCGCAGGCACCGCGGGCCAGGTGCTCGTCTCGGGCGGAGCCGGGGCGCCGTCATGGACGGCCTCGCCGACGCTGACCGGCACTAATTTCTCGGGAATCCCGCAGGGTTCCGTGACGAACCTGACCTCGGACCTCGCCGCCAGGCCCGCGGGCACCGGCACGTCCGGCTACCACGCAAGGTGGATCGGGACATCGACCGTCGATGCTTCCCCGGTGCTGTACGACGACGGCACGCGCGTGGGCGTCGGGACCGCGAGCCCCGGAACCCTGCTGCACCTGGAGGGCACCGGCGCCACGATGCGCGTGCGCGACCCCAGCCAGAGCGGCGATCACCACCTGGACGTATACCAGGCGTACAACTCCTACGTGACTTCGACGCACGCGCTCTACCTCGGCGTCAACGGCGTCACGGGCAACGCAGTCGGAATCCTCGCGACGGGCAGCGTGGGCATCGGGACGACGACGCCCGGCAGCGCGAAGCTGAACGTGGCCGGTGTCGCCTACGTCGACGGCGCCGTGGAGACGAGCGGAGGCTCGAACAGCGGCGTCGCCGTGTTCATGGGCAACACCGACTACAACGCGCACCGCAGCACCGACAACACGGTGGGCATCGGCAACTTCAGCTCGAGCACGCCGCTGGGGCTGGATCTGTTCACGGCGAACGTCCGCCGCATGCGCGTCGATGCTTCCGGCAACGTGGGCATCGGGACCAACCCGTCGTATCCGCTGGACGTGGCGGGCGACATCCGCGCCAGCGGCACCTTGCGCGGCAACGGCTCGGGGCTCACGGCGGTGGACGCCGCAAAGCTCGGCGGACTGGCGCTCTTCGCGCTGCCGTTCAACTGTCCGGCCGGACAGGTGGTCACCGGTTTCGCGAACGTCAGCGGCACGATCACGCCGACGTGCTCGCCCACGGGCGTCGGCACGCAGCAGAATCCCGGCACCGCGTGCTGGCACATCCGTTCGGTCCAGGGCACCATCGTCGACGGTGTCTACTGGATCGACCCCGACGGGGCCGGCGGCGTCGACCCGTTCTCGGTCTACTGCGACATGAACACCGACGGCGGCGGATGGACGCTCGTGGACAACGACGCGACCAATGCCGCGACGTTCCTCTCGCGCACCGCCGGCGCCAACACGAGCATCTCGACGACGCGCGGCGCGTACCTGCCGACCTACACGTGGAGCTCCAGCCCGCAGCTCCTCGTGAAGTCGTCGCGCTACAGCGGCTCGCAGCCGTGGGTGACGCTCAACGCGACCAGCGCGATCGGGAAGGAGTACCCCACGACGACGACGAGGACCTCCGGCTACGGAGGCACCGGCGGCGACTGGAGCGTCGCGCAGCTCAACGGAAACACGAACTACGGCACCGCCTCGTGGATCTACAACGGGGACAGCCGTTTCGGCTCCGTCTGGATCGGCTCGGGGGGCAACTGCACCGCATGCTGCGACTACACGGGCGACGGGTCTGGCGTCGGAGGATACGGGGCGTCGAGCACGAGCACGTGCTCGACGTGGGTGCGCTGAGGCGACGGCCCCGCGCTACCGTGCGAAGTGGTGGAACCGCCAGCTCGTCGTGTCCATGATGCCGTTGCTGCGCGTGGCCCAGTAGGTCTCGGCGTCGTTTTGGTTGCGGGACATGCGGTCGCCCGAGAATGGCGACGAGTTCTGGGAGTCGTTGTAGTTGGAGAAGTGCCAGTTGTTGGTGTGCCCGTCGATGGCGTACCAGGTGCTGTTGGAGTAGCGGTAGTACTCCTGGAACACGCCGCCCGGCCGGTTGTTGATCCAGAAGTTCGAGAACCAGTAGTTGTTGATGTAGTTGGCCGTGTACCGCATTTTCACCCGCTGTCCGTCCTCCAGCACCCACAGGTGCTCGCGGTTGCCGCCCAGCCACAGTGCCCGGATCTTCGTGTCCGAGAGCTTCGCCTCGGTGTTGCTCCACGAGTCGTCGACGAGATACGAGATCGACGTGTCGCCGCTGCTCGACTGGGGCACGGTGGCCGAGCCTCCGTAGTCCTTCTCGAAGAGCGTCCAGCCGCCGCCGTCGGTCGTCATGTCGCACCAGACGCGGAAGGCGTTCGCGACGATGCCGTCCGTGGTGATCCAGTAGTCGGTGTCGCCTATGGACCCGCCGACGAGGTCCTTGACGGCCTTGCAGCTCGCAGCGGGAACCGACGACGACTCGCCCGAAGCCGCGTACGTGTACGTCGGAGTCGTGGCGGCCGCCTGTCCGTCCCCGTTCGTCACCGCGACGGTCACGCCTCCCGTCGACGTGCGCGACGGCGGTGTCAGCACGAGCGACGTCGAAGTCGAGGAAGAGAGCGACACGACGCTGCCCGCCACCCTGACCGTCGGCGACGAGAACGCGCTGCCCGCGATGGTGATCGCGACCCCGCCGCGCGTCGGGCCGCTCGTCGGGGTGATCGAAGACACCGTGGGCGGCGGGACGAAGGTGAACGCATTCGCCTTCGTCCCGGTCTGGGCGTCGGGATTCCTCACTGCGACACTGACCGTGCCGCTGCCGGTCGGGGTCGTACACTTCAGCGAGAGACCGTCGGCTGCCACGCTTCCCGAAAGCGGGCAGTTCGTGCCGCCGACCGACGCCGTCGCGGAAGCGTGGAAGAACTGACCCGTAATCGTGACGAGCGTGCCGCCCGCCGTCGGGCCCTGCGTCGGCGAAACCGTCGAAACCGTCGGAGCCGCGTAGGTGAAGGCGTTCACCTTCTGCCCGTTCTGGCTGTCGGGATTCACGACCACGATGGTTGCCGGGCCGACCGTGCCGGCGGCCGTGATGCACTGCAGCGACGTGGCCGTCACCGTCCCCTGCACCGCGCACGCCGCCCCGCCCACCGTCACCGTCGCGAGCGGCTGGTAGTTCGCGCCGGCGATCGCGATGAGCGTCCCGCCCGCGCTCGGGCCCGACGGCGGCGACACCGAGTCGATGGAAGGCGCGGGCGCGTTGTCGAGCTGGGTCCACTTCGAGCCGTTGCAGCCCTGGAAGTGGCCGCCCGCGTATCGGAACTGCCCTTCCTGCGTGGACGTGCAGGAGGTGGAGGAGTCCTCGATTTTGACCGCGGCGCTGGCCGAGACGCCGGTCAGCCCGCTGCCGTCGCCCGAGAACTTGCCCGTGGCGTCGGTGAAATAGGACGTTCCGGCGAAGGTCGGGCTGCCGGCGAAGACGGGACTGCCGAGGAACGTCTGGCTGCCGTCGAGCCGGGCGATGTTCGACGACAGGCGCGCGTCGGCCACCGTGTTGACGAGGCGCGTCGCGTCGAGGTTCACGAGCGACGAGCCGTCGGTGCTCCACGTCGGCCCCGAGCCGCCACCCGACACGAGAAACTGCCCGGACGTTCCCGTGCCGAAGGACGACAGCGCGCCGGGCCCGTTTCCGAGCACGAGCGCGCCGGTCGTGAACGACGACGAGCCCGTGCCGCCGCGCGACACCGAGAGCGTGCCGGAGACGATTCCGGCCGCGTCGAGTCCGGGAACGTCCGCGGGATCAAGCTGCCGGAACGCAGGCGCCGCGGTGCCCGTGAGCGGGCCCGAGAACACGGTGTGCGCGTTCGCCGTCGCCGCGCCCGTGCCGCCGCTTCCGATGCCCAGCGGCGTGCCGAACGTCGGGGCGGTGACGAACGCCTTCGTGCCGGCAATCGACTGGTCGCCGCTCAGGTCGAGGTAGCCCGAGGAAAGCCCGCCGACGTCCGAGATGCCCAGCGAAGCCGGCGCCCACCGGCTCCCGTCGTAGCGCAGCACCTGCGCCGACGCCGGCACCGTCGTAACCACCCGAATTCCCTGGATCTTCGCCACGACCGGGCTCGCGAGCGTGCCGTCCAGATCGCCGCCGCACACGGTCGCCGACCCGTACTTCGCCTGGAACGCGGCGAAGTCGGCCGACGCGAGGTATCCGTCGGAGGTCGCGCTGGCTTGGATGATGGACAGCTCGGCATTCGTCGTGCCGTTCTGCGCGGTCAGCGGCGCGGTCGCCACGACGCCGGTCACGGTCCCGCCCGAGTTCAGATCCGCCGATGGTTCCCAGCGCGTCGTCGTCGCGTTCCACTTGAGCACCTGGCCGTTGCCCGGCTCGTTCGGCGCGACCGGACGCGACTGCAGCCGCGTCACCGTCGGCGCCGACAGCGGCCCCGACAGATCCCCGCCGCACTGGGTCGTCGCGCCGTACTTCGTGTTGAACGAGTTCCAGTCGGTGGACGACAGGAAACCCGCGGACGTGGTCGAAGCCTGGATCATGGAGAGGGTCGGCGCCGAGGCGGGTCCCGTCGCGACGAGCGGCGGCACCACGCCCACCGACGTCACGGTGCCCACGGACGCGCACTGCCACGACGAGTCGTCGCGCACCAGCGCCTGGCCCGACGCGCACCACTTCAGGGCGATCACCTGCGTGGAGTCGTCCACCGCTATTCCCGGGCCGGCTGCGTACCGCGCGCTGCCGGCGAGGCGGCCCGCGGCGTCGATCACTTCCTGCCCGTCGATTCTCAGCGAGGTCACGTCGGCGTCGCCGCCGGCGACGCGCCGGGCCGCGAACGCGTAGGAGACGGCGCCGAGCTGCTGGCGCGGATTCAGCGTTTCGCCGCCGACCTGGACCTGGAGCCAGCGCGCGCCGCCGGCGAACAGCGCGTCGGGCGGCATCGACACGAGGCCCAGGAAGGTCGAGTAGTAGCCGTCGGAAAGCCCGAGCGTCTGCGTCTCGAACCAGAGCTGCGACCCGCCCGTCGCCGCGTCGAATACCGAGAACGTGACGGACGCCGTGCCGGTGGCTGCGGTTCCGTCGGCGCGCAGCAGCCGGCCCTGGTACCCGAGCAGGTGCGGCACCTGCGCGGCGGCGGCCGCGGGGACGAGCACAAGGCACGCGGCCAGAGAGCCAGAAACGCGAAGAGGCATCGGACCACCTTTGCGGCGACCGGCGCACCGGCGCGCCTGCGGTTCGGAAAGCGGCATCGATTCTACGCCACCGTCGGCCGGCGGCAAGCGCGGAGCGGACGCGGTGCGCGGCGGTTTCCGGGGAGGCCGCTCGGGAGGCACTCGTCCGTGCGACGGCGGGCGGGAAAAGGAGCCCCAGGCGCAGCGCGGCAAGGAGCCGTGAGCGCAGCGACCGTGCGCGTCGCGGCGCGCAGCGCGTCGGCCCACGGGCGGGCCGCCGTGTTCGCCGCAGATGTGGAAGCGACCGGGGCGCCCCACGCCGCCGCGGTCGCTGCGCTCCCGGCTCGTTCCCTCGCTGCGCTCGGGGCTCTTTCTTGTGCCGCTGCCCGCAGCAAGACGGCAGCACCCGTCATAGACCGCCAGCCCCTCCGAAAACCGACAGGCACCCGGCGGCGACGAGTGCGTTGACCGACGCGCGTTCGACGGCCTACGTTGCGCGCCCCGGCGGGCCGTCGCCCGCACCGAGGCGCGCATGAAACAGATCCTGCAGAACTACCGCACCGGCGACATCCGGGTGCAGGACGTGCCGGCGCCGTCCGAGCCGGAGCCCGCCGGCGTGCTCGTGCGCACCGCGGCCTCGCTCGTCTCCGCCGGCACCGAGCGCATGGCGATGGAGCTGGGCCGCAAGTCGCTCGTCGGCAAGGCCCGCGCGCGTCCCGACCTCGTCGCCAAGGTGATGCAGAAGCTCGCGCGCGACGGCGCAGTGGCGACCGCACGCACCGTGTTCGCCAAGCTCGGGGTCCCCAACCCGCTCGGCTACAGTTGCTCCGGCACCGTCCTCGACGCGGACGACGCGCCGTTCTCGGCGGGCGAGCGCGTCGCGTGCGCGGGCATGAAGGCCGCCAGCCACGCCGAAGTGAACGCGGTGCCGCGAAACCTCTGCGTGCGCGTGCCGGCGGGAGTCCCGGACGAGGACGCGGCATTCGTCACGGTGGGAGCCATCGCGCTGCAGGGCGTGCGCACGGCGGGCGTGCAGCTCGGCGAGCGGGTCGCCGTCATCGGCCTGGGGCTCATTGGGCAGATCGCGTTCCAGCTTCTGCGCGCCGCCGGCTGCCGGGTGCTGGGCATCGACCCGGAGCCGGGTCGTCTGACGCTGGCGCGCGAGCTGGGTTGCGACGCCGTCTCAAAACCCGGGCCGGCGGCCGTGGAAGAGATGATGCGCATCTCGTCGGGGCGCGGCGCCGACGCGGTGGTCATCTGCGCGGCGACGCCCGACAGCGGCCCGGTGGCGCTCGCCGGCGAGCTCGCCCGCGACCGTGCGCGCGTGGTCGCGGTGGGCGCCGTCGGCATGGACATTCCGCGCCGGCCCTTCTACGACAAGGATCTGTCGTTCCACCAGTCGCGCTCCTACGGTCCGGGCCGCTACGACCCGGTCTACGAGGAGCGCGGCGTCGACTATCCCATCGGGTTCGTGCGCTGGACCGAGCAGCGCAACATGGAGGCGTTCCTGGAGTCGGTGGCGTCGGGTGCGACGAACGTGCGGCGCCTGATCACGCACCGGTTCCCGATCGAGCGCGCGGAGGAGGCCTACCGCCTCATCTCGGGCGGGACGGGCGAGCCGTTCCTGGGCGTGGTGCTCACGTACTCGGGGGCGACGGCGGGCGAGCGCACGGTGCAGGTGAAACCGTCTTCGCCGGCGCGCTCGCGGCCGGGCATCGCGTTCGCGGGAGCGGGCGCGTTCGCGACGGGGGTGCTGATGCCCGAGTTTGCGCATGCGAAGGACCTTCGGCTCGTGTCGGTGTCGAGCGGACGCGGCGTGAGCGCGCGCCACGCCGCCGAGCGCTTCTCCATCGCGAAGGCGACGACGGAGTTCGCCTCGCAGCTCGCGGATCCGGACGTGGACGCGGTCGTCGTCGCGACGCGGCACCGGCTGCACGCCGAGCAGGTCGCGGCGGCGCTGGAGGCGGGCAAGCATGTGTTCGTGGAGAAGCCGCTGGCGCTGGACGAGGCGGGGCTGGCGCGGGTGCTGGCGGCGCGGGAGAAGAGCGGGAAACTGCTCGCGGTGGGCTTCAACCGGCGCTTCTCGCCGCTGGCAAGGCAGCTCGCGGAGCGCCTGGCGGGCCGCCGCGGCGCGCTTCAGATGCAGTACCGGGTGAATGCCGGTTCACTTCCGGACGGGTCGTGGTTGAAGGACCCGGCGGAGGGCGGAGGGCGCATCGTGGGCGAGGCGTGCCACATGGTCGACCTGTGTACGTTTCTGGCGGGCACGCCGCCCGTGCGCGTGTACGCGGAGCGGGCGGGTGCGGGCGAGGACGACGTGCTTCTGACCCTGCGCTTCGCGGACGGGTCGACGGCCGGCATCTCGTATTCGGCCTGCGGCGACCCGTCGTATCCGAAGGAGCGGCTGGAGGTGCTGGGCGACGGGGCGGTGGCGGTGCTGGACGACTTCCGAGCGCTGGAGTTCTCGCGGGGCAAGCGCGATCGGCGCTCGCTGGTGCTCCAGGACAAGGGCCATGCGGCGGAGGTGCGGGCGTTCGCGGAGGCGCTGAAGACGGGCGTGGCGCCGATACCGTACGACATGCTGGCGGCCGTCGCGCGCGCGACATTCGCGGCTCTGGAGTCGCTGGCGACCGGACAGCCGGTGGACATTGTAGCGGACCCGGACCAGGCGCTCGGATGAGCTTTTCGAAAACTCCGGCGCGGTTCCCTGGCCTTTCCGAAAGCCTGTCCTGAGCCTGCCGAAGGGCCGAACGTCGAAAGCCGAAAGCCGGCTCTTCTTGACCGGGGCGCCCGGACCCGCATAAAAGCCGGGCGCGCGCCGGAGGCACGAAAGACGGCGCAGGAGGCACGTCGTGAAACAGCTTCTGGATCGCATCGCGGACCGCAGCGCGGTGGTGGGCGTCGTCGGGCAGGGGTACGTGGGGCTTCCGCTGGCGCTGGTGTTCTGCGAGGCGGGCTTCCGCGTGGTCGGGCTGGACGTCGACCGCGCGAAGGTCGAGGCGCTGAACGCGGGGCGTTCGTACATCAAGCACATCGGCGCCGAGCGCGTGGCGCAGGCGGTGGCGGGCGGGTGTTTCCGGGCGAGCGCGGACTTCGAGGCGCTGCGCGAGTGCGACGCGGCGATCATCTGCGTGCCCACGCCGCTGGGCCGCCACCGCGAGCCGGACAACGGGTACATCCACGCCACCGCGCGCGAGATCGCGCCGCGGCTGCACCGGGGCATGCTCGTGGTGCTGGAGAGCACGACGTACCCGGGCACCACCGACGAGGAAGTGCGGCCGATTCTGGAGAAGAGCGGGCTGCGCTGCCCGGAGGACTTCCTCCTGGCGTTCTCGCCCGAGCGCGAGGACCCGGGCAACGCGCGCTTCAGCACGCGCACCATTCCGAAGGTGGTGGGGGGAGTGGACGCGCCGTCGACGGACGCGGCGGTGGCGCTGTACTCGTCGGCGGTGGAGCGTGTGGTGCGGGTGTCCTCGGCGCGCGTGGCCGAGAGCGCGAAGCTGCTGGAGAACATCTACCGGTCGGTGAACATCGCGCTGGTGAACGAGCTGAAGGTGACCTTCGAGCGCATGGGCATCGACGTCTGGGAGGTGATCGAGGCGGCGAAGACCAAGCCGTTCGGGTACACGCCGTTCTACCCGGGGCCGGGGCTGGGCGGCCACTGCATCCCGCTGGACCCGTTCTACCTGGCGTGGAAGGCGGCCGAGTACGGGCAGTGGACTCGCTTCATCGAGCTGGCCGGGGAGATCAACACGTCGATGCCGCGCTACGTGGTGGAGCGCACGGCGCAGGCGCTCAACGAGGAGGGCCGCGCCCTGAAGGGGTCGCGGGTGCTGGTGCTGGGATTGTCCTACAAGGAGAATATCGACGACGACCGGGAGTCGCCCTCGTACGAGATCATCGAGCTGCTGCAGGAGCGGGGCGCGCAGGTGTCGTACTGCGACCCGTACTTCCCGGCGGCGCGCCCGTCGCGCAAGCACGACCTGGGGATGCGCTCGACGGCGTGCAGCGCGGAGGCGTTCGCGGGCTTCGACGCGGTGGTGGTGGCGACGGCGCACGCGGAGTTCCGCGACCCGGCGCTGTACGCGGGCGTCGGGCTCGTGGTCGACGCGCGCAACGCCGTGAAGCCGCGCCCGGGCGCCGGCCCGCGCCGCGTCGTGAGGGCCTGACATGCCGACGCTTCCCTCGAAAGAGCTGGTCGCGTTTCCGAACCCCGAGCCGCGCCGCGACTACGTCGTCACCTTCGACGTGCCCGAGTTCACCTGCCTGTGCCCGCTCACGGGACAGCCGGATTTCGCGCAGTTCCGCGTCGACTACACCCCCGACGCGAAGATCGTCGAGCTGAAGAGCCTGAAACTCTATTTTTGGAGTTATCGCGACGAGCGGGCGTTCCACGAGGCGGTCACGAACCGAATCGCCGACGACCTCGTGGCGGCCCTGGCGCCGCGATGGCTGCGCATCGAGGCGAAGTGGAACGTGCGCGGCGGCATCGGGACGACGGTCACCGTGGAGCACCAGGGCGCGAAGCGCAGGTAGGGACGGGCGCTTCGGCCGGCCCAGACCAGGCGTCGGGCGAGAACCTACGCCCCGCCCACCGCGTAGACCTGCAGCGGCCGGCTCGCCCCGCGCAGCTCCAGCTCGCCCCGCGGCTCGATGGGCGGCAGATCGGGCGAGCCCAGCGCCGCCTCGACGATCTGCGAAGAGGCGATCACCGGCACGCCCAGGTCCTTGGTCGCGCTCTCCAGCCGGCTGGCGATGTTCACGATGTCGCCCACCACCGTGTACTGCATCCGCTCGGGCGTGCCGATGTTGCCCGCGATGACGGACCCGAAGTGGACGCCGATGCCCTGGCGCAGCGGCGGCCGACCCGACGCGGCGCGGCCCGCGTTGTGCCCGGCAAGCGCGTGCTGCATGCCCGCCGCCGCCCGCAGCGCGCGCGCCGGAGCGTCCGCGCCGTCGCCGACCAGCCCGAACACCGCCATGATCGCGTCGCCGATGTACTTGTCCACGATGCCGCCCTCGCGCCGGATCTCGCGCACCATGGCGTCCAGGTACGCGTTCAGCTCGCTTACGAGCTGCTCGGGGGCCAGACCCTCGGCGTAGCGGGTGAAACCGCGCAGGTCGCTGAAGAGCACCGCCACTGGCCGGCGCGTGCCGCCCAGCTCCGGCGCACTCTCGGCCAGCGTCTTGGCGGCGATCTCCTCCGACACGTAGATGCCGAGCCGCTGGCGCGCCCGCTCGGCCAGCAGCGTCGCCTGTGCGCCTTCGAACACCAGCCGCTGCGTGCGCGACGCGAGGAAGTACGCGAGCACCGCCGCGCCCGCCTGCTGGATGCAGGCGAGCACCACCTCGGTGGCGCCGTATGCGAGCCGCGGGCCGTTGAACGCACGGTCCACCGACAGCAGAAGCACAAGCCCCGCGAGGTTCGCGACGATGCCGGTGACGAGCGCGGGCTTGAGCAGCCGCAGACCCGCGCCCGAGATCGTCAGGCAGTAGAAGCCCGTGTCGATGCTGCGCAGAAGCCCCATATAGCCGGGAATCGGCCACACGAGCAGCGGCAGGATGCCGAAGGTCACGACGAGCGCGTCCACGGTGACGCTCGCGGAGACCTGAACGGCGATGCCCGGCGGCCCGCGCGTCGCCATGCGAAGCAGGGGACGCTCGACGAGCGCGCCGACGAGCACCAGCGACATGATCAGCCAGACCGGGCTGCCAGCGAGCAGCTCGCGCCCGTGCATGGCCACGATGCGCACCAGGAGCATCACGGCGACGACCGAGCGGATGGTGTACGCGATGCGGTCGCCGCGCTCGGCGGCACGCACGAGCACGGGCTCGATCGCGGCTGCCGGGACGGTCTCTCGCGCCGCTTCGATCATCGCTCCGCCCACTCCTCGACCGCCGGGAACAGAAGCACTTCCGCGATGGTCTCCGCGCCGGTCAGCAGCATCGTCAGCCGATCCAGCCCCAGCGCCACGCCCCCGGACGGGGGCAGCCGGCCCACCGCCTCCAGGAAGCGCTCGTCCAGAGGATACACCTCCCGCCCCGCCCGGCGGCGCTCTTCCTGCTCGGCGAGAAACCGCGCCCGCTGCTCGCCGGCGTCGTCCAGCTCCGTGAAGCCGTTCGCCAGCTCCAGGCCGCCCGCGTACAGCTCGAAACGCTCCGCCACCGACGGGTCGTCCGCCCGCAGCCGCGCCAGCGACGCCATGCGCGCGGGCCAGTCGACGAGGAACGTCGGGCGCTCCATGCCGAGGCGCGGTTCCACAGCGCTCAGGAACACCGAGAAGAAGACGTCCTCCCACGACGCGGGCTCGTCCGGCACGTGGAAGCGCGCCGAACGCGCGGCGGCCCGAAGCGCGCCCGCGTCCGCAAGCGCCGCGACGTCCAGGCCCGCATGGCGCAGCATCGCGTCGCGCACCGTCAGGCGCTCGAACGGCTCCGACAGGTCGATGGTCCGGCCGCGATACTGAATGGATTCGAGGTGCCCCGCCGCCCGCGCGCACGCCAGGCACACGTGCTCCAGGTCGTCCATGATCTCGCGGTATCCGCCCGGCGTTCGGTACAGCTCGAGCATGGCGAACTCGGGGTTGTGCGTGGCCGAGACCTCGCCGTTGCGGAAGACCTTGCACACCTGGTAGACGCGCCGCCAGCCGTCCGCCAGCAGGCGTTTCATCGCGTATTCGGGGCTCGTGTGCAGCCAGAGCGGACGCGGCGCCGGTGCCCCCATCTCCGGCACGAATCGGGTGGCGAACGCCTCGACGGCCGGCTCCTGACCGGGAGCGCGCACCAGCAGGGGCGTCTCGACCTCGTCGTAGCCCAGGGCGTCCAGCGCCGAGCACGCCGTGCGCACGATCCTGCGCCGCAGCCGGATTCGCGACGCCTTGCGAGCGTCCAAGGGGCCTCCGCGGGGCGCGACCTGCTAGGCTGAGCGGCCCATGACCGCGCCCGACGCCCCGCTCCGCATCCTCGCACGCCGCGCGATTCCGGGGGCGTTTCTCGCCCTTTGTGCCGCGTGCGCGACCCCGTCCACAGAGGGAAAGTCCGCTGCGCCGAAGAGTGCCACTCCGGCACCGCCCGCGGCGCCCTCACCGGCGGCGCCCGGACCGCTCGCCGCTCCGCCCGCCGCGGACGAGGCGGCTGCCTACGACGCGCCGGCGGTGGCGAAGCTGCGCGCCGAGGCCCGCACGCTGCTGCGGCAGCAGACCGAGCTGTACTGGCGCAACTGGGTGTTCGGCGAGAAGCTGGACATCGCCGCCACGTACCAGGCGCACGAGGGGCTCTTCACCGAGGCGAATCTGGGGCTCGTGCGCGAGGCGGCCTCCGGGGCGAAAGGCAGCGCCGCGCGGGCGCTGCGCGTTTTCGAGCTGTACGTGGCGGGCGAGATCCTCGCGCGCGGAACGGCGTCGCTCTCCGACGAGATCGCGAACCTGGAGGCGGAGGCGACGGTCGCAGTGGGCGGCCGCGATCGGGCGTGGCGCGATCTGGACTCGCTGCTCGCGAACTCGCCGTCCGCCGCCGAGCGCGCGCGTCTTTACGCCGCCGAGATGCCGGTGCTGGAGAAGCTCAATCCGCTGCTCGCGAAGAGGAACGCGTGCACGGAGGAGCTGTTGCGCGCGCTGGGCTACGACGGCTACCTGGGCTTCGGCGCGAGACTGCGCGACACGGATCTGAACGCGCTGGCGGAGCTGGCCGCGCGCACGCTGGACGGCACGGCGGACGCCTACCGCAAGGCCATGGAGCCGCTGGCGGCCGCCGAACTTGCGCTGCCGCTGGCGAAGGTGCGCCGCAGCGACGTGCCGCGCCTGTTCCGGGGCGCCTCCGTGGACGCGGCGTTTCCAGCGGAGCGGATGCTGGAAACCGCGCGCGCGCTGCTGTCGGGACTGGGCGTCGACCTCGCCGGGCAGAAGAACATCGTTCTCCACACCGAGGCGCTGGCGCGCAAGAACCCGCGCGCAGTGTGCTTCCCGGTGGAGACGCCGGGCGACGTGCGCCTGTCGGTGAAGCCGCAGGGAGGCGTCGAGGACTGGCGCGCGCTCTTCCACGAGCTGGGCCACGCGCAGCACTTCGCGCACGTGGCGCGCCCCGAGTGGGAGTTCCAGCAGCTCGGAAACAACACCGTGACCGAGGCGTACGCGTTCCTGCTCGAAGGACTGCTCGACAACCCGGCGTACCTCGCGTCGGCGACGACTCTCCGGGGCGAGGCCCTGGCGCGCTTCGTGCGGGGGAGCGCCGCGCAGAAGCTCTACATGGTGCGCCGCTACGCGGCCAAGCTGCGCTTCGAGACCGCGTGGCACTCGGGCACGCTGCGCGGCGATCCCGCGGGCGCGTACCGGAGCCTCCTGTCGCAGGCGTACGGCTTCGAGCTGGGAAAAGAGGACTCGGCGCGCTACCTCGTCGACCACGACGACTTGTTCTATTCCGCCGATTATTTCCGTGCATGGTTCCTGGCCGCGCAGCTCGAGCGCCACCTCGCGACGGCGTTCGGGGCGCGCTGGTGGGAGTCGAAGGACGCGGGGGCGTTTCTCGTGTCGCTCTGGCGCGAGGGAAACCGCCCCACGGCCGAGGAGGTGGCGCGCGCGGCGGGGGCGCAGGGCGTCGATCCGGCGGCGCTGCTGGTGATGCTCGAGGAGCGGGCGGCGGCGCGGTAGCGGGGGTCAGCGCCGGCGGTTCTGCTTGCGGGACTTCGCGGCGGCCTTCTTCTTCGCCTTCTTTTTCGCCCGATCCGCCTTCGTCTCGGACCAGCCCGGTCCAGCCGCGGGTCGGGGCTGGTCGGCGGGCGGCGCGATTCCACGCGCACTCACGGAAGCGACGGGCGTCGTCCGGGGGGCCGGCCATTCGGGCGGCTGCGCAGGCGACGGGTCGAGCCAGCCGAACGACTCCTCGAACGCATGGATGCCCTGCCGTTCCTGCTCCTCGAGCATGGTCCGCTCGCGCTCCAGGACCGCTTCCCGGTCCTCGTCCAGCAGCGCCAAGGTGTCTCTTCGCGTGAAGAAGAACTCTTCGACCATCCCGTCGCGGAACATCTCCTCCATGCACTGCCGGAGCTCGACGGGGTGGATTTCGCTCACCGAGCCCACCGCCAGCGTGCACAGCCCGTACGCGTCCTGCACCGAACGGGCGTCGTCGAACACCTTCCGGTAGATGTCGATCACGCGCCCGCGGTCCGCTCCGTCGAGCAGCAGGGCACGGTTCAGCGCGTCGAGAGCCGCCACCCGCACGTGGTGGTGGGCCATGCGATCGAGGGCAAGAGCACCGAGTGCGTCCAGGTCCCCCCCGCACGTGCGGTGCAGGGCGACGGGCAGCAGGGTGTCGACGAAGTCCGACCACACGTCTTCGAGCGTCTCGTCGTCGAGCATGAAGGCGCGGACGACGGGATGATACGCCCGCGGCTCGCGCCAGTTCGAGAGCAGGAGGAGTGCGTAGGCATGGGTCTGGCGGCCGCGGTCGCCGGCGAACGGCTTCTGGTTGGCCGCCACCTCCTCTAGGATGTCCAGCAGACGCGGGGCAAGTTCCTCGCGCAGGGCGAGCGCCTCGTCGACCTCGGCACGGCGGTAGCGGCCGGGAGTCTCGTCGAAAGCGCGCAGAATGCGGTCGATCCGTGCTTCGTCCATCGAAAGGCTCCGGCCGACGTGAGCGCGGCGTTGCCGGCGATGCTACTCCGGTTCGGCGCGCTCCGGCATCGCAGCGACGGCCCGCTGGCGCGCTCGGGCACCCGGGAGCCGCACGGTGTGACTCCGGCGCTCTCCTGCAATACCAGCCGCTCGTTCCGGGAGAGTGGTCGCGGGCGCCTTGTGCATCTCTCCCGCGGCGGCTAGCCTGCCGACGTCCGGAGAGCCGAGCGTCCGTTCCCGGAAGCCGCGATCCGGAACCAGCAGGTGCCCATGCGCGCCGCGATCGCCGCCGTGCTGCCGGCGGTAGTCCTCGCCTGCCGCCCCGACCTTCCGGTTTCCGGCGGCGCACGCATCGTCTGCGCGGACGACTCGGTGTGCCCTCCCGGGCTCGTGTGCAGCCGCACGCTCGGGCGCTGCATCGCCGCGGCGTCCGGCGACGAGGTGCCGCCCGCCTTCGACCGGCCCCCGTCTCCGATGCCCCGCGCAGGCACGCGGGGCACCGAGTTCCGGCTCGCCTTCGACGTCACCGAGCCGCTGGCACGCGACCCGGAAGTGTGGACCGACCTTCACGGCCGGCTCGCGCCGTGGACGCCGCGGGCGCACGACGGGCTCCGATATGAATACTCGTTCACTCTCGCGGGCGACGAGTCCGAAGGAACCTCGCCGGTGCGCGTGAGGCTGCTGGACGCCGCCGGCAACCTCACGCCGCCGCTGGAGGCGGGCACCCTCGTCGTCGACTTCCACGCTCCTTTCGTTGTCGCGGCAAGCGTTGCGCTGCGGCGCGACCCGGGCAATCCGCTGTCCGTCGTGACCGCGTTGCGCGACGGAGCGCGTGCGGTCGTCTCCGTCAACACGAGCGAGCCCGTGCCCTCCCGGCCCGCGATCCGCGGCATCGGCGCCGGCACGATCGACGTGTGTCCCGCCGGCGAGCGGGATGCGCCTGCGTCCGCGTTCGTCTGCACATTCGACCTGACGCCTGCCGACGCCGCGTCCGACGGCCGTTACGCGCTCGTCGCCGACGTCGAGGACGAAGCGGGAAATCGCGACGCCGCGCCGGCGCCCGACGTCGAACTGGTGATCGACCGGACGCCGCCCGCACCCGTGGACACGGCACGGCTCGCTCATCTGCGCGTGCCCTGGGGCGCGCTGCAGACGGGCGGCGCGCCGGGTCAGTTCCTGGTGCGTGCCGGACTCCCCGCCGACGAGACGCCCGGCGCAGGCGAGCTGGATCCCGCTGCATTCGGCACGGAAACGGATTCGCTCGCCCAGGTGCGCGCGATGCAGGGGCCGGAAGGCGGGCCGCTGCTCGGAGTCTCGGAGCGGACGGAATCGGGCTGGCCGGCCATGGCGCTCGCGACCGCCGACGCCGCGGAGCTCTGGGTTTCCGTGGTGGACGGCGCGGGCAACGAGTCCCCCCGGCGCCGCGTCGCAGCCGGCGAGTGGGTCGCGACGCTCGGCGGAAAGGTCGCGGGGAGCGTGCTGGAGAATCCGCACCGCTTCTCGACGCGCACGTGGTTCGCCGGGAGCCTGGATCAGCCCGACGAGGCCGAAGCGCCCCGCGCCCAGGGTCTGCTTCGCGCCGACTCGGACACCGTCGTCACGTCCGGCACCGGGACGTGGCGCCGTCGCGGGGTATCCGACCGGCCCGGCACCCGGCGGGGCTGGTCGATGGTTTTCGCGGCGATTCGAGGCCGATCCGTGCTCTGCGGGGGCGGGGGCGCGGAGGTCCGCGAGTGGGACGGTGCGCGCTGGCACCTGCGTCCGTCGGTCGATCCCGAGGGCGACGGCAGCCCCGGCGAGCGCACGGGAGCCTCGCTGGCCTGGGATTCGCGCCGCGGCCGAACGGTGCTCTTCGGCGGCGACGCGGGCGACGACTCGGTCTGGGAGTGGGACGGCACGAGTTGGGCCGGGCGCGCGCCGGCCGTCGCGCCTCACGCGCGCTTCGGCGCCGCGGCGACGTTCGACTCGCGTCGCGGGCGCACGGTTCTGTTCGGGGGCGGCTGGACGGCATCCATGGGCACGGGTCCGGGCGACGATCCGGCGGTTTGGGAATGGGACGGCACGGCCTGGACGCGGCCGATGCCGATCGATCCGGAGCACGACGGCAATCCGCCGCCGCCGCGGGACGGGGCGCTCGCGTTCGACGTGCGACGCGGCGTCGCCGTGCTCGCCGGGGGCTGGGGCAGCGACGAGACCGTTTGGGAATGGGACGGCGCGAGCTGGGTGCACCGCGTGCCGGCGGATCCCGAGGGAGACGGCAACCCCGTGCCGCGTGCGGGTTCGGCACTCGTCTGGGACGAATCCCGAGTGAAAATCATGGTTTACGGTGGCGAGCCCTCCGACGAGTCGGGCGGGCAGCTCGACGACGCCTGGGCCTGGGACGGCACGAGCTGGGCGCGCGTCGCGGAGGCCGCGCAGGGACGCAGCCGGCCCGCGGCGCGGGCGTGGCACGGGCTCGCGCGCGATACGGCACGGCACCGGACGATCCTCTTCGGCGGCGATCTGAAGGGGGGCGGCAACGACGGCACCTGGGAGCTGGACGCGGCCGGATGGCAGCGCCGCGACGGCGGGAGCGCGCCGGCGGGCCCGCCGACGCTTGCGGAGCACGCCATGGCGGGCGACGAGGCGCGCGCGAAGGTCGTGCTCTTCGGCGGCGGCCGGCCCGGCACGACCGACGTCTCGCGGGACACCTGGGAATGGGACGGCGCGATGTGGGAAAAGCGCACACCTGCGGACCCCGAGGGCGACGGCGACCCGGCGGCGCGCGCGGAGCACGTGCTGGCGTGGCAGCCCGTGCGGGCGCGCACCGTGCTGTTCGGCGCGCGCTCGACGACGCACGGGGCGGAGACTTGGGAGTGGGACGGCTCGAGCTGGGCGCTGCGCACGCCCGAGGATCCCGGCGGCGACGGCAACCCCGCGGCTCGACGCGATGCGTCCATGGCGTTCGACGAGGCGCGGGGCATGGCGCTGCTCTTCGGCGGGCGCATGGCCTCGACGGTGTTCGACGACACGTGGCTGTGGGACGGCGCGGGCTGGGCGCGTCGGACGGTGTCGCGCCGCCCGGGCGCGCTGTACGGCCACGCGACCGCCTTCGATCGTGCGCGTGACAGGGTGGTGCTCTTCGGGGGACAGGAGGCGTCGTCGGATCCCGCGTCCGACTCGGCATGGGAATGGAACGGCTCCGCGTGGTCCGGCCGATCGCCCTCGTCGCCGGGACCGGACGGCACGCCGCTGCCTCGCGCCCGTCATGCGATGGCGTGGGACGCGCGGCGGCGCACGACGGTGCTGTTCGGCGGGACCACCGGAGTGCCGGATCTCGACGACGTGTGGGAGTGGGACGGAGCACGCTGGGCGCGCCGGATGCCGGCAGATCCGGAGCGCGACGGAAACCCTCTGGCGCGCGAGGCGCACGCGATGGCATGGCACGCGGCCACGGGGCAGGTGGTGCTGTACGGCGGCTCGCCCGGTGCGGACGAAACCTGGGAATGGGACGGCGGGGCGGAGGCGCGCCCCGCGCACGTCTTTTCCGCGGCTTTCTCGGCGGCGCGCGGTCCCGACCCGGCGCGGTGTACGGGAACCGGGGCGTGTCCGTTTCGATCGGTGGCCGTGACTTGGCGTGCGGGCGGTGTCGGCCATCCCGACGGACACGCGACGAACGGCGCCGTGCTGCTCGCATGGGACCAGGGGATGTGGAGGCAGGTGGCCTCGAACGCGGCGCCGCCCGGCGCTCCCGCGACGCTGTCGTGGACCACGCCCGACGCGGCCTCGGCCGGCCGGCTCTTCTCGGGGACGCGACAGAGTCTTTCGTTCGCCGTCGCGCCGGTCGCGCCCAACGGCGTCGGGACCGACGTCGGCTCCGTCGCGAGCGACCTCGTCGAAGTGCGCGTGAAGTACGAGCTGCCGTAGCGAACCGGTCGGCACACGCCGCACCCGCCGTTGCTTCGCTGGCCTGTTCGCCACGATGCGTCGATGCCGCTCACGCAGGCGCCGGGGCGGCCCCCGCTCTCCTCGGAATGGAAAGCAGCACCTCGTACTCGCGAACGTCAATGCCGATGTCCTCCCCCGTCGCATCGCGGACGAGAGCGACGATGCGGGGAATCCCGCTGCCTGCTCTTGTCACCATCCCGGCATCGGAGATGCGCGAGTAGACGCGCGGGTTTCGGACCACGTGGACGCCGGCCCGCATCGCCTCGGCATCGATGCTGTTCGGCGGCTTGCCCGGTGTACGGATCTCGACGCGATCATCGAAGACGAAGAGGCGCACCGGGCCGGCAACCGTGTAGTCGCGATGGGCCACCGCGTTGACCAGCGCCTCGCGCAGCGCCTCGTCGGGCAGTTCGGGCCTCGGCTCGGGTTCGAATCCGCGAATCACGTGCGGACGCCTCAGTTGAAGGTGAAGGAAGCGCTCCGCATCGGCGAGCATGTCCAGCAACCGCCCGGTGATGTCCTTTCGATCCGAGGGTGGGGCGACGACGTCGAGCCCGGGGAACCGGGCCGCGTTGATCTGTGCGAACGGCAGGTGCGCCTGAGGCTCCCGACCGAAGAGCAGCAGGCCCGCGATGGTGGGGTGGCCCCCCGCCAGGAGGCCCCAGTTGCGCAGAAGGCGCGCCGGGTCGCCTGCGAGCCGCCTTTGCCCCGTCTGGTCGAGGAAGCGGTCCAGCGCTTCCAGGTTCAAGTCATCAAGTCCCAGCCGCGGCAGCGGGGTCTCGTCGTAGAAGAGGCTTTCGGTGGCCTGGAAGAGCCGCAGCAACTCCTCGCGCGACGCGTCCCGGCAGCCGGAGGTCGTCCGGATGTGGTAACGGCCGCGCTTGGTTCGATAGGGGCGCTGCGCTCCCTTGGGCACGTTGACGACCACCACTGTCTTGCCTTCGACCGACACGGTCTCCTGCACCACGGTGATCGGCGGCTCGCAGTTGTTGTACGCCACGTTGTCGACGGCGCGATGCAGCGCGTCCGCGTCGCCGACGCCGACGACGGAGCGGTCATCGGCGACGCCGACGATGAGCTGCCCGCCGTCGGTGTTCGCGAAGGCGGTCAGGTCCTTGGCGAGCTCGTCCTCGCTGCCGACGAATCTCCTGAAGCGCGTGCCGGGGCTCCTCCGGCTGGCGATCCGCTCGAGAAGGTCGAGAGTGTCCATTCCGACCCCGGCAGGCACGCATCCCGGCTGCGCGCGCCCGCTACTTCTGCCAGTCGAAGGGCTCGACGGGTTCGGGCTTCTCTTTCCGGTACGCCTCGAATTCGGCCTTGTCCAGCGGGTACCACTCGTCGTAGGCGTAGCGTCGGAAGAACCCGCCGATCCGCTCGCGGAAGTGCTCCGAAGCGACTTCGTTCAGGCGGCCGACGCGAAAACGTCCGCGCATCGACTCGACCAGACTCCTCGGCACGCGCAGGACGCCGGAAATCGACGCCCATTTTCGTCGTGAACCCGATGGACGGCGCCGGCGGCAGGTAGAACCACTTCTGGTTGATTCGTGCGTGCTGGGTGAGCATGCGCGCCCACGACGCGGGGGCGCTCGTCTTCTGCGCGCGTGGCTCGACGTCGAAGAAGGGCGCAATCTCGCACAGCGCCACATTCGCGCTTCGCACGGCATCGCAATCCTGCGTGACGACGATGGCAATCACCGGGTGCATGGGCACCTGCACCGTGACCGGGTCCGGCTTCCCCAGCGCAAGGTCGGTCCACCTCTTCTCGCACGGCGAGCCGTCCTCCCCGACGACGGTCAGCCGCTCGTAGTCGGGATCGGCGCAGGGAACACCCGTGAAGATGTCGCCCTGCCGCACGGGCTCCTCCGGCGGGCTGCATGCGTAGATCATGGTTCCCCTGTCTCCTCCAGCAGCCAGGCGTCGAACCGCGCTTGGCTCTCGGCTTCGCGGCGCAGTTCCTCCTGGGCCTTGCGAGCGCCCCCGAGGGCGAGCGCACGCGCCTCCTGCCACGTCAGCGGGCGGCCGCTGTCAGCCGGCGCAGTGCCGGGGACCCGGACGGAAACCGGGGGCATGGCGCCCGGCTCGAAGTCGGCGCTGGCACCGCCGGGAATGACGGTCAGGCGCGGCACGGCGGGCACGTCGGCGGCGGGCACGACGGGTGCCCATCGTGAGCGATGCCCTTGCCCGGGAGCATCGGGTCACACGGCCGAGCTCGCGTTCGAATCCAGCAGAAATACGGCGTGTTCAGGGGGCGTCATCGGACCCTCCGGCGTCGAAGGCGCGCTCCATCTCGCCCTCGATCAAAGCGAAGAACAACGTTTCCACGACCTCGTGAGCCTTTGCCAGCCAGTTCTCCAGCGCGTCCGACTCCTGCGGAACCTGCTCGTCGTTGCTCTGGACCTTGATCTCCCAGATCAGCGCCGGCCGCCCCTCGCGCGTCCCAGTGGAAAAGGCGATCGAGCCGACGCCGGCCGGCCGCTCCAGTCGCCAGGTCGAGCTGAGCTGCAAGGACGCGGCAGGCCCGCTCACCTGGGGGGCCGCGGTGACCTTGTCGGGCAGGCGGAGTCCCGTGTGGAAGGCCCCCAGCCGAGACAGAACGTCCTCGGTGCGGGCATCGAAATCGATGGCATTGATGAACCGGAGAAGGGCGCTGACGAATCGGGGGCGGGGAGAGCTTCCCTCGTAGGCGTAGGCGTCGAGCGTCTTCGCGAAGAAGGGCCGGGCGGCCCCGGCGAACAGGTCCCAGCGGTAGCCGCCCGTGAAATTCAGGGTGACGACGCCGGGCCCTGCCTGAACAAGCGGCCAGCCGTCCCTCGCCTCGCGGAAGCGGTACTTGACGACGTAGGGTGTCAGTTCGTCCGGGATCTGCGCTGCCGGCAGTGGCTCGGCAAACGGGAACCTGTCGCGCACGCGCTCCTGGAACCGGCCGAGAAACAGGGGGTACACCGGATCGACCTGCACGTTGGGCGCCCGGCTTTCCAGTGCCCACTTCAGCTCGACCAGCGCCTCTACGAGCGGCTTGTTCTTCAGATGGCGCCCCATCGCTTCCTCTCCCGCCCCCCGAACAGCGGCCTCGGGCCGGCCACTCCCCAGTTTCCGTCGCCGGCCGTCGGGGGAGAAGCCCAAGATTCGGGGACGTTCGGGGTCATGTGCTCTCCGGAGCAGCCGCGACGACGCCCAGCACCTCCACCAGCTCCGCCACCACCGCGACCTCGCCCTCGTCGGCCGGCGTGAGCTTGAGGAGGATCTTCAGCGATGAGCGTGCTGGACGGCGTCCTCGGCTGGGACGTCGAAGGCTCCCTGGCCGGACGGCTGGATCTCGATGCGGAAATCGTCGTACGACATGCTGGCGAGGAGCGACACCTCCCTGCAAAACACATAGATCCGATCCGCGGACAGATTGCTCTCGTAGAATATCCCTTCCCGCAGTTCCCGCGGCGCGCGTAGGTCGCCGGGCCGGCGCGAGACGAATTTCGGATACTGGCGCAGAAGCTCTGCAAGGAAGTCGGGCCCCCCCAACTCAAGAACGCTCGAAAGAGTGCACTTCAAGACGTTCTGCCACGACCCCACAGACTGCCTTGCACCGAGGATCCAGAGCGCGGCCGGGACTTTTCCGGCCATCCTGCCGAACGCCGCCTCGCCGCGTCCGATCTCCGGCGCAATGTTCGGCCAGACGCCCAGCGCGCGTCTGGCGAGAGCCCCGCACCGACGTCCGATGGCGTCAAAGTCCCAACGGTCGACTTCCGCGAAGTACCGGTTCATCTCGACGTGGCTCGCCTGGAACATGTCGCGCTTTGACGCGTAGTCGGAGTTAGACAACTCGGAGTTGTAGCCCGTGAGCGTCAGGTTGCCGATGGAATGCACCCAGCGAGCGTGCAGGTCCTGGCAGTGCTCGCCGAGAACGCCCCTCCACCATGGCGACAGCGACTGCGGCATCACGTGTTCGATGGTGAGCGACTCGAGCTCAATCGGCTCGCGGTGGTCGAACGACTGCTCGATGCGCTCCAAGATGTAGCGTCCCCTATCCCGCCGCTCGCCGACGCCGTAGAGCGGAATCTCGATGAGCGCACGGAGAAAGACTTCGTCCTGCGGGTAGCTCTTCAGCGCCAGAACCTCGCGCGTGCCATGGACGAGCGACTTCTGCAGACGGGCGAGGCGGAAGAGCCCCGGGAAAAGCTTGTTCAGTTCGGCGCGGATCTCTCCGCACACGAACCGTCGCACCAGGAAGTTCTCGATCGCGTCAAGGATATCGCAGAGCGACTGCTCTGAAAGCGAGCCCTTCTGCCTTTCCTCAAACACGTTCAGCAGGAATGGATAGGCGACCGTCGCCTCCAGTCGCACGAGACGCGCCAGCCGCACTCGGACTGCCGGACTCTCTTCGCGCGCCGGTTCCATGAGAAGCGAGTAGTGGTGCGAGTACCCGCACAAGAGATCCAAGAGGGCCAGAACCGCCGACTCACCGGCGTCGTCCACCTTGGATTTCAGGGTGAAGTAGACGTCGGCCAACTTCACGACTGAACCCTCGCGCATGAGGAAGTGGCGGATGTACTCGGGCATGTTGTGGTTCCCGACCCTGGCCTCCATCGGCAGCCATTTGCCGCGGTAGAGCGCCTCATGGCGGTCGGCGTGGGTCCGCATGAAGAACAGATTCCGGATCAGGTCGGCCTGTGACAGCGGCCTTCCTTTGGCATTCAAGCTCTCGAAGATCGCGTAGGGGTTGTCGTCGCGGTTCAGGACTATGCTGACAAGCACGAGGCGGCCGACGACGATGCGCTTGACGAGATCTACGTGCTCGGCGTCCCATTCGGCGACCTGCCGCATGAAGTAGCCTCGTGCAGCCGGGATTCCGCTCGTTCCCGCCCGCAGCGTGTCCTCGCCCCGAATGATGGCGATGAACGCGGATCGATCGTTGTCTCGGGGGTCCTCCCCCGACGTGGGCAAGAGCTTCAACTCGTCGAGCCCATCCTGGTGGCGGTTCGCAAGATAGAGGTCTTGGATCTCGTCGGCCAGTTTGTGCCCGAGCGCGCGCGCCCGATCACGCAGGACGGCAAGCAGAACGAGCAGGGTGGTGAGCCTCTGCTGGCCGTCGATGAGGAGGTACTTGGTAATGCCCTCGGGAACCGAGCAGCCGGGCATGGTGACGATAGAGCCGATGAAATGCTGCCGGCGTCCGACTGGCCCTGCGTCGTCATCATCGACAAGCGCGAGGATGTCCCGCCAGAGCACATCCCATTCAGGTTCCCGCCAGGTGTATGGACGCTGAAAGTGGGGAACAAGAAACTGGTTGGTCCCCTCAATGATCTTGAGGAACTTCGTCTCCCGCGCCTCCATGTCCGCCTCCGCTCCGCAGGAAGCCGGGGCGGTGCCCGGGCCGCGGTGGGTCGTGCGAAGCACCATAGCAGAAAGCTGCAAGAGCCGGTCGGAAGGTACCAGCATGTCCTGCCTGTCGCCGCGGGCGAGGGCAGGTCGCGAGAGCCGTCCAGAAGCGCTTCGACGACATCGAGGGCATCTTCCGGGGTCGCTGCGTCGCGCGTGTTCCGGCCGCGAGGAAGCGGAGGCGGCCTGCGACAGGGTGCATGAGCGTGCTGCCTTTGGGCGGAAGGCAGGGCGCGGGCGCCGGCGTGGCCGATTCTGAGCGCTCCCGAGAGGCGACCGGCGATGCCGAACCCGAGTCCGGATGGGCGGTCGCCACGCGGCTGCGACCAGCGAGAGCAGCACGGAGAGAGAGCCGCGAGCGCGCGGATACGGGCGGGTCTACTCCGCGTCGATCCGCGCCAGCACCTGCGCCATGGCCCGCTGCTGGGCGCTCGACATCGGCGGCGACTCGAACCACACGTCGTCGTCGCGGGCGACGAACTTCGCCCGCAGGTTGGCCAGTTCGGGGAACTCGGCCCTGGCCTCGTGCAGGATTCCGTTGCGGCGCACGGCCTCGGCGGCGAGCTTGCGGCTGGGCTGCGGGCGCGACCGCTGCTTCAGCAGGCGCAGCGCCTCGCTGAGCTGGCGCACGCGGGCCGGGAAGCGCACCGTCGAGCCGTCGGACTGAGGCAGGTCCCTTTCGCGCAGCGCCTCGAACGTCTGGAGACCCAGCGCCTTGAGCAACCGGAATCCGAGCCGAAGCTTGGCCCTGCCGATGGTGCGCGCTTCCTCCTCGTTGTCGACGCGGCGGCGGACGCGCAGGTATTCGTGCAGCGCGTCGGGCTCAAGATCCGTTTCCCGGCACGCCAGCGCCACGAACGAGAGTTCGCCGCGCGCCCTCTCGGCGAAGCCGTTGTACAGCTCCGTCGCCTTGTCGCCCACGCGCCAGGCGTGTCCGCCCGAGTCGCGCGACTCGTCGCCGAGCGCCTGACGCAGGTCGTGGAAGCCCCGATCCACCTCGCGCGGGGTCCACACGGTGCCTTCGCGGCGGTCCAGGAAGTCGACCTCCTGCGGGTCCGACAGCTTCTCCGTCGTCCGGGCCGTGCGCCCCGCGCCGCGCGAGCCGCTCTTCTTCTGCGTTCCCATCCGGCACCTCGCCCCACCCAGATGTTCCTCCCTTTGTATATCACAAGACGCGGATTAAGTGGGATGAAACTCTGTAACCCCGCGAAAACACAGGGGTGATTTCGAAAGTTGCACCGGTGCAAGTCCCGGCCGACGGCTCGCTCGCCGACGGGGATCGGGGCGGTCGGCCGATGCGGACGACGACGTCGCGAGCCCGCAGGCACCGGCCAGGCCGGGTCGGCGGCCGAATCTCCCTCGCGCCCCTCGCTGCGCTCGTGGTTGTGTCCTCTCCCTTCGGTCGGGGTTCCGAAACCGGCCCGGCGATGCCCACATCAGAACCCCGAGCGCAGCGACGGGACGGAACCCCGAGCGCAGCGAGGGGCTTTCTCGGACGACCGGCCTTTTCGGCGGAGGTATCGCTAGAATGCGCCGATGCTCGTCGCCCTGACCGGCGCCACGGGACACGTCGGCGCCAACCTCGTGAGGCTGCTCGTCGAGCGCGGCCACCGCGTGCGCTGCCTGGTGCGCAGGGACGTGCGCGCGCTCGAAGGGCTGGACGTGGAGCGCGTGGCCGGCGACACGCGCGAGTCGGCGACGCTGCCGCCGCTCGTGGACGGCGCCGAGGTCGTCTTCCACCTGGCGGCGGTCATCTCGATTGCAGGCGATCCGCGGGGCGAAGTGGCCGCGGTCAACGTCGGCGGGAGCCGCAACGTCGCGGCGGCCGCGCGCGCCGCCGGCGTGCGCCGCTTCGTCCACTGCAGCAGCGTCCACGCCTTCGACGCGCCGCCGGGACGTCCATTCGACGAAACGGCTCCGAGGGCGACGGATCCGCGCGCGCCCGCCTACGATCGCTCCAAGGCGATGGGCGAGGTCGTCGTGCGCGAGGCGCTCGCGTCGGGGCCCGAGCTGGTCGTCGCGCACCCGACGTCGGTGCTGGGACAGCTGGATTTCAAGGGATCGCGCATGGGGCGCACGCTCCTGGCGCTGCGCGATCGGAGTCTTCCGGCGCTCGTGCCGGGAGGCTTCGACTGGGTGGACGCGTGCGACGTGTCGCTGGGGCTGCTCGCCGCGGCCGAGCGCGGGCGGCCGGGCAGCAACTATCTGCTGGGCGGCCATCGGACGACCGTGCGCGAGCTCGCGCGGCTGGCGTCGACCGTGACCGGCATCGCCCCACCGCGCCTCACCGTGCCGTCGGGACTGGCCCGCGCCGTTGCGCCGGTCGCGCTGGCCTGGAGCCGGCTGGCACACGCGGATCCGCTGTTCACGCCCGAGGGGCTGCGGGCGCTCGCCACCGACCCGATCGTCGACTGCTCGCGCGCCGTGCGGGATCTCGGATGGTCGCCGCGCCCGCTCGTCGACACGCTGCGCGACACGTACGCCTGGCACGCCGCCGCAGGGCACGCATGAGCCTCGACACGGCGCTTTCCCTCGTCGAAATCGCCTGCGGCGCCGCGGCCTTCGCTGCGCTCTGGTTCGTGTCCGCTCCGTACGGCCGCCACGCGCGTCGGGGCTGGGGGCCGACGCTCCCCGGCCGCCTCGGATGGGTTCTCATGGAGAGCCCCGCCGCGCTCGGATTCGCAGGCGTCTTCGCGGCCGGAAGTCACGCCACGCAGCTCGTCCCGCTGGTCTTCCTCGCGATCTGGGAGCTGCACTATGCCAACCGCACTTTCGTCTACCCGCTGCGCATGAAGGAACCGCGCCGGATGCCCGCGGTCATCGCGCTCATGGGGGCGGGCTTCAACGCGCTCAACGCGTCGCTGAACGCGCGCCAGGTGTCGGAACTCGAGACCTACGCCGCCTCCTGGCTCGCCGACCCGCGATTCGTCGCCGGGGCGGTGCTGTTCGCGGCCGGGCTCGGGGCGAACCGGCACTCCGACGCGGTGCTGCGCTCGCTGCGCGCTCCGGGCGAGAGCGGCTACCGGATTCCGCGCGGAGGCCTCTTCCGCTGGGTTTCGTGCCCGAACTACCTCGGAGAGCTGCTCGAGTGGACCGGCTGGGCCATCGCGACCTGGTCGCTCGCCGGGCTCGCCTTCGCGCTGTTCACCGCCGGCAACCTCGTGCCCCGGGCGGCGGCCAACCACCGCTGGCTCCGCGCGACGTTCGCCGAGTATCCGCCCGAACGGCGGGCACTTGTCCCCTATTTATTCTGACAATAGAGACCGCGGGCTCGGATCTCGGCGAGCACGGGTGCGGGCACTCCGCTGCGTGGCGGGTCAACCCGCCGTGCCTTCGCTCCGTTTCCTCCGGTGCGCGGCCGGACGCGCGCCCGACGGGTCGCCGGGCCGGCAGGCACGCCGAGGAAAAGGCATTGCAGAGGCCCGGAAGCTGCTACCTTTCGCGGCCCGATGGCGCGCACCCCCACCGCACCGGCCCGACGCGAACCCGCCCCGGAGGCTCCGTCGCAGCCCGCGGCCGCGGCGACACCGGCGGATCCCACCTCCGCGCACCTGCTCGTACCCCGCTTCCTGCGCGAGTCCGCGCCGGGCCGGTGGCTGCTGCGGCCCGCCGACGAGCGCCGCGATCTGGTCGTCCTCGCCGGCCTGGCCGCGCTGGTCTTCTTCCCCTACCTGGGCGCCGTCGGTTTCTGGGATCCGTGGGAGCCGCACTACGGCGAGGTCGCGCGCGAGATGATCCAGCGCGGCGACTACGTACACCCGTACTGGGAGAGTGCCTGGTTCTTCTCGAAGCCGATCCTCTCCCTGTGGCTGATGGCCGCGGGGATGCTCGCCTCGGGCGCGAACGACCCGGCGCGCGGCATCAGCGTCTCGACGGAGTGGTGGGTGCGCTCGATTTTCGCGCTCGTGGCCGTGGCCGGCGTGCTGGGCACCTACCTCGCCGCTGCGCGCACGATGTCGCGTCGTGCCGGATTCTGGGCCGCTTTCATCCTGCTGACCGCGCCGCTCTACTGCCTGCTGGCGCGCCAGGCCATGGTCGACATGCCGTTCGTGGCGATCGAGACGCTGGCGATCGCGTGCCTGATGATCGCGGTCTTCGCGAAGGAGCGCGTGCAGGACGGCTGGCTGTACGCGTTCTACGCGCTGTGCGGGCTGGCGACGCTCGCCAAGGGCCTGCTGGGCATCGCGCTGCCGGGCGCCGCGATGCTGGGCTACCTGCTGCTCACGAACGACTGGCACCTGCTGCGCCGGCTGCGCCTCGTGACGGGCCCGCTCGTGACGCTGCTCGTGGCGGCGCCCTGGTACGCGGCGATGATCGCCTTCCGCGGCGTGGACGACGAGAGCAAGACGTTCTTCGAGCGCTTCATCATCCACGACCACTTCAAGCGCATGGGCTTCGACCCGACGCGGCGCGAGTTCGTCGGCGGCGTACACACGACCACGCCCAACACGACCTGGGTCTACTTCCCGGAGCAGTTCGGCTTCGGCTTCTTTCCGTGGATCGCGGCGATTCCGGGCGTTTTCGCGACGATGCTGCAGCGCGGCGAGGCGCGCGCGCACGGCGAGGCCGCGTTCGCGGATCCCGCCGAGCGTTCGCGCCGGGCGCGCCTGTTCGTGGTCGCGTGGGCGATCACGAGCTTCTGCGTGTTCGGCTTCGCGGCGACGAAATTCCACCACTACGTGTTCCCGATGCTGCCGCCGATGGCCATCCTGACGGCGCTCTTCGTCGACAAGGTGCTGGACGAAGGCGTGGGGGCGCACTCGGTGGCGCTCATCCTGGGAGGCGTGCTCTTCGGCCTGGTCGCGCAGAACCTGGCGATGACGCCCAAGCACCTGGCGGATCTCTTCGTCTACAACTACGAGCGTCCATACCCGGCGCGCGAGGTCGACCCGCGGGTGGTCTTCTCGGCGCTCTTCACGGCGGCGCCGGCGGTGGCGCTGCTGGGTGCGCCGGCGCTGCGCGGGTGGTTCTCGCGCAAGCCCGTGCGGGAGGACCGCGCCGATCGGCTCTGGATCGTGGGCGCCTTCGCGGCGCTGGCGCTCGTGCTGGCGGTCTACCTGTCGGCCGTCCACTGGCGCAGGCTTTCCCCGCACTGGTCTCAGCGCGACATCGCCTGGGTCTACCACCGCGAGTCGGCGCCGGACGAACCCCTGGCGGCGTACCAGATGAACTGGCGCGGTGAAACCTTCTACACGCGCAACCTGGTCCGCCAGCTCAAGGAACCCGGCGAAATCCGCGACTTCGCGGCGGCGACGCCCGGGCGCAAGTGGGTCGCGGTGGAGCACGGGCGGCTGGCGTCGCTCAAGACCGCGCTGGGAACGCGCTACAAGGTGCGCACCGTCGACAAGACGTCGAACAAGTTCGCGCTGGTGGTCGTCGAGGACACGGGCGCCGACACTTCCGCGAGTCCGCCGCCGGCCGGCGCCGACGACGTGCCGGCGAGCTTCGGCGCGCCGCGCTGAGCGCCGGTCGGTGCGCCATGCACGGCCGTCGTCCGGCCTCCCCCGCCCCGGGGACGAAATGGCGATGCGCGGACGGTTCCCCGGTGGCAGAATCGGGCGCTTCCGCCCGTTCGGGACCCCCGGCCGGGCGCGCCTGCCGGAGGAATCATGCCGTCGAGCATCCCGTCGCTGGCGACCGTGCTTGCGCTGCTGCCCTGCATCGCCGTCGCGGATCCGCCGATCACCGACGCGCAGAAGCCCCGCGTCACGCCCGTCGTCGAGGTCGCGCGGCGCAACCGCGACGCGGTCGTGAACATCTCCGCCACGCAGATCATCACGGTGCGCGACGGCTTCTGGGGCATGCCGTTCCAGGATCTGTTCGAGATGCCGCGCCCCCGCCGCATGAAGACCAACTCCGTGGGCAGCGGCGCGGTCATCCACCCGTCCGGCTACATCCTCACCAACGCCCACGTGGTCGCGCAGGCCAGCGAGCTCAAGGCCATCTTCGCCGACGGCTCGGAGCTGCCCGCGCGCGTCGTCGCCTCGAGCCCCGAGGAGGACCTCGCGGTGCTCCGGGTGCAGTCGCCGGGACGCCCTCTTTCCAGCGTGAAACTGGGGCGCAGCGCCGATCTCATGGTCGGCGAGACGGTCATCGCCATCGGCAACCCGTTCGGGCTCCAGCACACGGTCACCACGGGCATCGTGAGCGCGCTCGGGCGCGAGCTGGAGACCGGCGACGGCCAGAAATTCACGGGCATCGTGCAGACCGACGCCGCCATCAACCCGGGCAACTCCGGCGGGCCGCTGCTGAACATCCTGGGCGAGCTCGTGGGCGTGAACACGGCCATCCGCGACGAGGCGCAGAACGTGGGCTTCGCGATTCCGGTCGACCGCGTCAAGACGGATCTGCCCGAGCTGCTCGCCGTCGAGAAGAAGGGTCGCGTGCGCCTGGGCATCCGGTGGGGCGCGGAGGTGCTCGACCACATGGGGCGTCCCATGGGCGTGCTGGTCGAGGGCGTCGAACCGGGCTCTCCCGCGGACAAGGCGCGCGTCCGCAAGGGCGCGGTGGTGGCGGGCCTGGCGGGACGGCAGACGCCGGCCATCGTGGACGCGCTGGTGGCGGCGCTGGAACAGACCGTCGGCGACCCGTTCGTGCTGTCGCTCGTCGAGGCCGGCCAGCCGCGCGACGTGAAGGTCACCGTCGAGGAAACCCCGCGGCCCGACGGAGCGGCCCTGGCGATGCAGCGCTTCGGTTTCCGGCCGCGCGAGATGGACGCCGAGCTCGCGCGCAAGATGGGCATGCGCGCAGGCGAGGCGCTCGTCGTGTCCGAGGTGGCGCGCGGCAGCACGGCGTCGCGCGCCGGCATGCAGTCGGGCGACCTCGTGACGCAGGTGGGGCGCTACGGCGTACACTCGACCGAGGGGCTGGGCGAGCTTCTGGAGCAGGTGGGGCCGGGCTCGCGCGTGCGCTTCGCGGTCGTCCGCGTGCGGCCGCCGACCATGTACAGCTTCGCCGTGGTGCTGGAGGCGAGGTAGCGGCGCATGGGGGCCGTGCTGTGCGTCGCCCCGAATCCGCTGCTGGATTTCCTCGCGCCCGCGCACGCCGAACCCGGCGTCGTTCGACGCATTGCGTCATTCGCGGCGTGTGCGGGCGGCAAGGCGCTCAACGTGGCGCGCGTGCTGGCACGTCACGGGCACCGCGTCATCGCGACGGGATTCGCGGGGGGAGCGACCGGCGCGATGCTGCGCGACCTGGTGTCGGCCGACGGCGTCGAGCCGGCGCTGGTCGGGACGCGCGCGAGGCTGCGCGTCGGGTTCCAGGCCGTCGACCCGCAGGGCACGGCCGCGATCGTCGAGCACGGGTTCCGAGTCGAGCCGGACGAGCGGGATCGACTCGTCGAGGTCGTGGAGTCGCTTCTGCCGCAGGTCGAGCTGGTGATCGTCGGCGGCTCGGTGCCGGACCCGTGCTGCACGGATCTGCCCTCGTTTCTGCTGGATTCGTGCGCGAGGGCGGGTCGCGTCTGCTGGCTGGACTCGTACGGCGAGCCGATGCGGCGCTCGCTCGCCTCGCACCACCCGCCGGCGCTTGTGAAACCCAACCGCACCGAGCTGGGCGACGACCCGGGCTGGGATCGTGCGGCCGAGGTTCACGTCACCGACGGGCCGGGTCCGGTCGAGGTCCGCCGCGGCTCCGAGCGCTGGACGGTGGGGCCGCCGCGCGTCGCGGAGGTCCTGCAGACGGGCAGCGGCGACAGCTATCTCGGGGCGCTGGCGCACGCGAGGCTCTCCGGATGGTCGTTCGAGGACCAGCTCCGCTACGCATGCGCGGCGGGCGCGGCGAACGCGATGCGCGCGGATGTCGCGTTCGTCGGACCCGGCGAGATCTCGCCGCTCGCCGGTCGGGTGGGGGTCGTCCGGCGCTGACGAAAAACAGCCCCCTCCCCGACCCTCCCCCGAAAAAGCCCGGGGGAGGGGGATGGCGCCGGAGGCGCTTCCAGCGCACGCTCCCTCCCCCGGGCACTTTCGGGGGAGGGCTGGGGAGGGGGCCGGCACAGGGGCCGTGCTACCGTGCGCCCCGGAGGCCGTGATGTCTGCTCTGCCGCCCGACCCGATCGACGCTTCGCTGGTGCTCGGCCAGGCGCTGGGGGAAGCCGAAACCGTCTACGCGCTGGGCGGCGCTGCGGCCTTCCTCGCGTGGGGCGTGCGGGACACCGGCGCGGGCGCGTCGGTGCAGGTCTTCGCGGCGCCGGAGGAGCTGCCGCCGGTGCGCAACATCCTGGATTCGTTCGGGATTTCGCTCGACGGCCCCGCCGTGCAGGAGGCGCCGGCGACCGACTCGACCCGTGTCGAAGTGCGTCTGGCACTGACAGGCTCTCCCGCGGCGGACGACGCGATGGTGCGCGAGGCGTGGCGCACGCGATCCCGCCGGACGCTGCGCTGGCAGGACATCTGGGTGCTGTCTGCGGAGGTGCTGGCCGTCACCGAACTGCTGGGGACGCGCGAGGGCCGGCTCGACGACGTGCGCTGTCTCGTGGAGGCGCGGGGCTTCGCGTTCGACGAGGCGGCGGCGCGCCACCTGCTCGCGGGCCGCATCGCCGACGCGGAGCAGGCACGCCTTGCCGACGAGGTGCTCCGGGTGCGCCCGCCGGCGGTTTCCTGAAACGCCCGGTGTCCGACGCCCGCCGCGTCCCGGCGAGTGCGCTGCGGCGCTTGCCCGCACGGCGCGTCCTCCGGTAACCTGTTCCTCTTTGCGAACGCCCACGGAGGCGTCATGCCGTCGAACCATCTGCGCAACGCCCTCTTCGTCGCCGGGCTCGTCCTGACCGCGGGCTGCGGCTCGTGCGGCGACGACCGGACCAAGGCCTGTCAGTCCGGCGACTGCTGCCGATCCGACGCCGACTGCGCGGGCAAGCCCGAGCCCTCGTACTGCGAACTGGCGTCGGGCAACTGCCGCCCCGTCGATCGCCAGTGCGACCCGACCATGGGGCCGTCGCAGTGCTGTCCGGGCCAGATCTGCTCCAGCATGCTGCAGCTCTGCGTCGACAAGTACGTCTCGTGCGAGCCCGGCGAGGCCGGCAAGTGCCCCGCAAAGGGCGAGGTGTGCAAGGACGTGGGCAGCAACCCGCGCGGTCCCGGCTGCACCTGGGACGAGTGCGGCGCCGACGGCTCCTGCGCCGAGGGCCTGTTCTGCTTCAACGGCTCCTGCGTCGGAGAGCCTCCGTGCGGCGGCGGCTGCGTCGCCGGCAGCGTCTGCGTCACCGCCGCCAACTCGTGCTTCCCTCTGGGCGACGACTCGAACTACCCGCCCTCGTGCCACCCGCAGGTCCCGTGCGCGCGCGGCACCATCCTCGTCTTCCGCGACCCGAGGAACGTCTTCAACCGCTGCACCAAGACCGCCGCGGCGCTCGAGTGCGAGTGCCGGGCGCTGCCGCCCATCCACGCGAATGACATGGTGCGTCATTCCTCGCTCGCGGCGGCCGGATCGAATCTGCTCCTGAGCTCCTACGACGCGGATCACGGCGATCTCGTGCTGCACTCGATCGACAAGGAATCGCTGCGGATCACGAAGACCGAGTGGATCGACGGCGTGCCGGCCTCGGGCAGCGTCGAGGGCGATCCGGAAGGACCGCGCGACGGCATCACGGACGCGGGGCCCGACGTGGGGCTCTACACGTCGATCGCCTACGATCCGGCCGGAACCACGCACATCAGCTACTACGCGGCCCGCGACGGCAACAACCTCCTGGGCGACCTGAAGTACGCGGTGCGCACCGGCAGTGGCGACTGGAAAATCCACACGGTGGACGGCACCTCCACGGCCGGCGAGGCGGGCGACGCGGGGCTCTACACGCACATCGCGCTCTCGCCCGACGGCATGCCGGTCATCGCGTACTTCGTGCGCGGCGGCGGCCCCGACGGGCTGCGCACGGCGGTGAAGGTCGCGCGCGCCACGCGGAAGGAACCCTCGGCGGCGACGGACTGGAAGTTCGCGACGCTCGACACGGGCTCGCGCTCGCCCGTGCCGTGCTCCAACCCGACCTGCGGCGCCGACCAGGTGTGCATCGAGGCTTCACAGCCGGGCGGCCAGTGCGCGACGAAAGCCGTCTCCGGCGGCTGCTCGCCCGCGTGCGGCAGCGACGAGGCATGCGTCATCGTCAACAATGCCGCGGTCTGCAAGAATTCGCTGCGCGCGGCGACGCTCGCGGGCCTGCCGGAGGGCAACGGCCTGCACCCGGCCATCGCGTACATGGACCGCACGCCCGTGGTGGTCTGGTACGACCACGCGAAGAAGGTGCTCAAGGGCGCCATCGCGCGCGCCGACAGCGCCCAGAACGGCGCGGACTTCCGACAGGCGGACGCGAAAGTGCTCGACGACGGCCGGCCCGCCGGCGGCAGCGGCACGGCGCACGACGTGGGCATGTTCCCGAGCCTCGCGGTCGGGCCGTCGAACGTCGATCGCCGCATCGCCGTCGCGTACATGGATCTGGCCGCGAGGCAGCTCCGCGTGCTCACGGCGCGCAGCGACTTCTCGCAGGCCGTGCGCGCGGTCGCCGACGACGGAAAGGGCGATCCGGCCAAAGACCCGGTGCTGTTCGTGGGCGCGGATACCGCGATCGCTTTCGACGCGCAGAATGCTGTTTCCGTGCTCTACCAGGACTCGACGGGGAACAACCTGCGCTTCGCGCGCCAGGCGACGGGAGCCTCCGCGTTCACGACGAAAGTGCTGGCCGACGAGGGTGCGGGCGGCTTCTACGCGAACCTGGCGCTCGACGGCTCGAGGGTTTTCGCGTCGCACGTGATC
>Ga0172369_10001316_pt1 | contig 35861 bp, 27 predicted proteins | sample LakKiv25m_FD_114539 | JGI IMG/M metagenome (GOLD analysis project Ga0172369, IMG submission 114539) | Freshwater microbial communities from Kabuno Bay, South-Kivu, Congo - kab_022012_11.25m | ecosystem: Environmental > Aquatic > Freshwater > Lake | place: Democratic Republic of the Congo... | reverse complement strand
TCCGACCCTGCCCTTGCCGCACGGATAATCGCCCATGTACCTTAAACGCCTGGAAATATTCGGTTTCAAGACCTTTGCGGAGCGCACCGATCTCGAATTCGGGCCCGGCATCACCGCTATCGTGGGGCCGAATGGGTCGGGGAAGAGCAATATCAGCGATTCTATCCTCTGGGTGCTGGGCGAGCAGTCGATGAAAAGCCTGCGCAGCAGCAAGTCCATCGACGTCATCTTCAACGGCTCCGACGCGCGCAAGGCGCTGGGCATGGCGGAGGTTCACCTCACGCTGGACAACTCCTCCGGCCGGCTGCCCACCGATTACACCGAAGTCACCGTCACCCGCCGCGTGTTCCGCTCCGGCGAATCGGAATACCTGATCAACCGCGTACCGGTGCGCCTGCGCGACGTGCACGACCTGTTCATGGACACCGGCATCGGCAAGCAGTCCTATTCGACCATCAGCCAGGGCGAGGTGGACGCCATCCTCTCCACGCGCTCGGAGGACCGCCGCGCGCTGTTCGAGGAGGTGGCCGGCATCGCCAAATACAAGGCGCGCAAGAAAGAGGCGCTGCGCAAGCTGGACCAGACGCGGCAGAACCTGCTGCGCGCGAGCGACGTCATCGACGAGCTGCAGACCCAGCTCGGACCGCTGATCGAGCAGTCGGAGAAGGCGCGGCAATACCATAGCATCCACGATGAATTGACGCGGCTGCAGTTGTCGCTGCTGGTGGCGCAATACACCGGCCTGCGCAGCAGCATGGGCCGCTCGCAGGAGCGCGAGGCGGAGCTGGAAAAGGAGCTGGAGGGAATAAAGCACCGGCTGCACCGGGCGGAGCTGGAGGAGACGACGCGGCGCGCGGAGCTGCAGGTGCTGGAGGACGAGTTGGAACAGCGGCGGAGCCACGAGGGCAAGCTGGGCAGCGCGGTGCAGGCGGCGGAGAACGCGCTGGCACTGTTGAAGCAGCAGGAGGACACCGCGCGCCGGGAGCTCGAGCGCCTGCAATCCGAGCGCGCGGAATGGCAGGGAGAATCAGGCCGCTTCGACGCGGAGATCGCCGCCGCGGAGGCGGAGGGGCAGCGGCTGGGCGCGATTATCGCCGGCCTGGAAACCGAGCTGGCGGAGACCGACGCGGCGCTGAAGGAAGCCTCCGGCGCGGTTAACGAGCTGGCGAAGGACATACAGCAGCGGCGCGGCGCCTATATGGACGTGCTCGACCGCATGGCGAAAGCGCGCAACGAGCTGGCGCGGGTGGAATCGCTGCTGCGCGCCTCGGAAGGCCGTACGGCACGCATCATGGCTGAACTGGGCGAGATCGGCGAGAAACTTGCGGAGCGTGACGCGGAGCTGTTCGCGGCGCGGGCGGCTATTGCCGAACGGCAGGCCGAACGCGAGCGGGTGAATGCCCGGCGGGGAGAGGCCATGCGCGCGCGCGCGGCCTTGGCGGAAAAACAGGCCGAACTGCGCAAGGCAGAAACCCGGGTTCGCGAGGAGCTTGCGGGTATGCGCTCGCGCCGGCAGGCGCTGCGGGAGCTGGAGGAGTCGCTGGAAGGTTATTTTCCCGGCGTGCGCGCGGTAATGGATGCCGCCGCGGCGGGGCGGCTGCGCGGCCAATTCACCGCCATGGCGGAGATCGTGGACGTGCCGGTGGAGCTGGAGACCGCCATCGAGGTGGCAATGGGCGCCGGACTGCAGGACGTGGTGACGGATTCCGAGGCGTCGGCGCGGGCGGCGGTGGACCTGCTGAAAAGCACGGGGGCCGGGCGCGCCACCTTCCTGCCGCTGGACCTGCTCTCGCCGGACCGGCGCGCGTCGGTGCCGGGTGCGTCCGGCATCTTCGGGTTGGCGATCGAACAGGTTACCTACGATCCCCGCTATGAAGCGGCCGTGCAGCATCACCTGGGGCGGGCCATCGTCGCCCGCGATCTGGATTCCGCGCTGGCGCTGGCGAAGTCGAACACGGCAAAAGGCTGGAACCGCATCGTTACGCTGGATGGCGAAGTTATCACCCCCGCCCGCGCCATCACCGGCGGCGCGCAGGGCAAGGCGGGCGGCCTGCTCAAGCGCAAGCGGGAATTACGCGACCTTATCGAGGCGGTGGAGGGGAAGGAGCGCGACGCCAACATCCTGCAGCGCAAGGCGCAGGAGGCAGCGGCCGAAGTCGGCCGGTTGGAGGCAGAGCTGGCAGCGCTGGCGAAGGAGGCGGAGAAGGCCGTCACCGCGCTGGCGGAGGCGGAGCGCAAGGCGGCGGGCATCGGGCACGAAGTGAAGACGCTGGGCGAACGCAAGGCCACCCTGGAAGAAGAAAACTCGTGGATCGCCCGCGAGCTGGAATCCGCGCGCGGCGAGGAAGCGAAGCACAACGCGGCGCTGAACGCGCTGGAGGTCGAGAAGGGCGAGGCGGAAGCGGCAATCGGCGAAGCGGAATCCGCGCTGGCCGGCGGGCAGAGCGAGCGCGATGCCGTCACCGAACGTTATGCCGCGCTGCGCCTGAAGATGAGCGAGGCGCGCGGGGAGCTGGGGCAGCAGCAGGCTGCCGCGCGCAAGGCCGCGGAGCTGCGCGACTCGCTGAGCGAGCGTCTGGCGCAGAATGAGAAACTGGCCGCGGAGATTACCGAAAAAATCGACGCCTTCGGAAAGCAGCAGCGGGAGGGGGAGGCGCAGCTCGCCCGCCTGCGCGAGGCCTATGGCAAGGGCAGCGCCGAGGTGGAGGCCGCGCGCGACCGCCGCGCCGCCATGCTGGAGGCCATCGCCACCCAGCTCGAAGGGCAGAAGGAGCTACGCGAGACGGTGGAAGATTGCCAGGGCCGCCTGCACCGCGCCAATCTGCGCACCACGCAGGTGGAGGCGGAGCTGGGTTTTCTGGAGGGGCAGTTTTTCGATGATTACCGCCTGACCCATGACCAGGCACTGTCGCGCGCCGAACCGGTGGAGAACCGCGCCGCCGCTGTGCTTCGCCTGAAGGAGCTGCAGGCGGCGGAGGAGGAGCTGGGGCAGGTAAACCTGGGCGCCATCGAGGAAAGCGAGCGGGTCGGCGAGCGGCTGACCTTCCTCACCACCCAGCGGCGCGACCTGGAGGAGGCGCGCGAGCGGCTGATGAAGGTGATCGCGGAGATCGACGCCACCTGCAGGGAGAAGTTCATCGCCGCCTTCGAGGCCATCCGGCGCGAGTTTCAGGACCTGTTCACGCGGCTGTTCAACGGCGGCGATACCCAGCTCGAGCTGGAGGACCCGTCCGACGTGCTGGAGAGCGGCATCGACGTGCGCGTGACCATCCCCGGCAAGCGCAACCAGCACCTGCTGCAGCTCTCCGGCGGCGAGCGCGCCCTCACCGCGCTGGCGCTGCTCTTCGCCATGCTGCGCGTGAAACCCAGCCCCTTCGTCGTCCTCGATGAAATCGACGCCCCGCTGGACGAAGCGAACGTGGGCCGCTACTGCGAAGTGCTGCGCGACTTCACCGCCGACACCCAGTTCCTCATCGTCACCCACAACAAAGGCACCATGGAAGCCGCCGACGTGCTGTACGGGGTGACGATGGAGAAAGCGGGAGTGTCGAAGATCGTCAGCGTGCGGCTGGCGGATCATCGGCAGGAAGTGGCGAGTGGTTAGTGGTAGGTGTTTCAGGAATGAAATAAGCAGAGATAATCAGTCTTTTGTGAGGACTGTCCTATGGCAGATAAATCACTGACGACATTTGAGGGCTACGAGTATTTTCTCCGAGATATAAAGCAACGGATTCAAACGGCACAGGTTCGTGCTGTGCTGGCTGTGAACCAGGAGCTAGTGCTGCTATATTGGCAAATTGGGCAAGACATCATAACCAGGCAGCAGCAACAGGGGTGGGGGGCAAAGGTCATTGATCGTTTGGCCACCGACCTTAAGCATGCATTCCCCGATATGAGAGGATTTTCAAGGACCAACCTGCTTTATATGCGTGCATTAGCAGATGCCTACCCTCAAGAGACATTTGTCCAACAGGTTGTTGGACAAATTCCCTGGGGGCATAATGTTCGTATTTTAGATCTTGTGAAAGACGCCGCTGAGCGGGAATGGTACATTCGAAGCACGTTGGAGCACGGGTGGAGCCGTAACGTGCTCGTGCTCCAAATAGAGAGCAAGCTCTACCAACGACAGGGTAAGGCCATCACGAATTATGAGCAATCTCTCCCCTCACCACAATCCGATCTTGCCCGGCAAATACTGAAAGATCCGTATAACTTTGATTTCTTGAACTTAACCCAGGATGCTCGTGAACAAGAGATCGAGCGAGGTCTGCTCAATCATATACGATCTTTCCTTATTGAGTTAGGCGTGGGCTTTGCCTTTGTAGGCAGTCAATACCACCTCGAAGTTGGCGGAGATGACTTTTACATTGACTTGCTGTTTTATCACCTAAAGCTACGCTGTTTTGTTATAATTGACTTAAAAGCAGGCAAATTTCAGCCGGCATATGCCGGCCAAATGAACTTTTATTTATCGGCTGTAGATGACCGTCTTCGGCATCCAGATGACAAACCAAGCATCGGGATCATCCTCTGCAAGAACAAGAATAAGATAGTGGCTGAATATGCACTACGTGATATAAGCAAACCGATTGGAGTCTCTGGCTTCAATATCACCGAAGCTTTTCCAGAGCATCTTCAGGGAAGCCTTCCAACCATTGAAGACCTTGAAACAGGACTGGGAACTCCACCTGACAATGCGGAGTAGAGTGATCTCAGGCGATAACTGCTATTCGAATAATTTATTTTTTCATTTTGCACTTTCGATTTTTCATTTTTCATTTCCTCCTTTCCGGCCAATCTGTCCCATCCTCCCGCCGCAATGTCGTGCCGTGGTCTAGCAGATCAGCGGTCACCGGCGGTTCGCCGGGGGCGAATTGGGTATCGCCACGCAGGGCGGCGCGGTTGGCTTCGACGAAGGCCTGCCAGCTTGCCTTGAGCTTCGCGGCCGACGCGGGGGTGATCGCGCCATCCTGCGAGCGGCCGTGGTCGGAGATGACGCCCAGCAGTTGCTCGTACATGATGGCCGAGATATCGGATTCATCCAGCCGTGCGATGCATATCTCCATCCAGCGGTCGCGCGTCACCCCGGAGGCTCTGGCGGCGTTGACGGCGGCGCGCACCAGCCATTCGTTCTTCGTCTGCCGCAGCACGGTAAGCGCCGGCTCGCTGAACTCCGGTTCCGAGCAATTCGACGCCAGCTCGCATGCCGCCCCGGCCACGCGGTCGGAGCTGTCCGTCATCAACCGCTTCACCGCCGGCACGAAGGCCGGGTCAAGCGGCAACGGCAGCAACTTCAACGCCGTGGCGCGCACGAAGGGAATGGGGTGGGTCAGCAACTCCCGCGCCATCGCCTGCCAGCCTGGCGGGCGAATATCGGGGTCTTTCTTCACCGCGCAGAGCACGAAGAGCCGCTCCGCCGCGGTTTGGGGCGCGGCAGGCAACGGCACGCCATGCGTGCATAAAACCTCCAGGGTATGAAGGGCGCCGCCGCCGGCGGTAAGCGGCGACAGGTAGGCATTCTGCTCGACCGGATCGTTTTGCGTATCTACCAGAATACGGTCGAATTCTTTCAGCAGGCGGGGCAGCTCTTCGTCACCATCCAGGCAGGCGATGAGATGGGCGCCGTCGGCCACCTCCTCCGGGCTCGGTTTTGCCAGCAGCGCCCAGCCGGTCGCCAGAGCCAATGGGCGCAGCCCGTCATCCCAGGCCTCCGGCGTTGTACGCCGCAATGTCATCGCTTGCCAGAATCCGCGCTTTTGTCGATCGGGAACACGCCAGCGGAGCGCCCTCCGTGCTGCCGGCGAAGTGGGGGCCAGCTCGAGCAGCAGGCGCATGGCATCGGGTGTCATGGTATAGGCGATGCCTTCCACCGCCTCCTCGCTGCCCGCCCGCGCCAGCTTTTCCAGCGCCGGCAGGTAGACCGGGTAATGCAGCGCGGAGAGATCGGCATACGGCTGACGGCGCTCGCCGAAGGCGCCGCCGGTGTCCTTGGGCAGCTTAAGCATGCGGTCAACCACCTCCCGCGCCTGTTCGGAGGAAGGCATGACCAGGGTCAGCTCGCCTTCGGCCACCGGCGGTTGTTGCCAGCCCAGGTCGTGGGAGACGTGCCAGCCCAGGTCGTGGGAGACGCGGACTGTGTAAACGCCCGGGCGCTCGAAGTCGCAATAACGGGTCAGCGGCACCGAGAGCCAGAGCGTCTCGCCCGGCTCGATCTTGTGCGACCAGCTTATCCCTCCCATGCAGGACGTCGAGACGTAGGGATCGGGCACGGCATTCCCCTGCTCATCCGTCGCCGTCACCGTGAAGCGCAGCGAGCGCGGCGCGCCGCGGTAATCGCCGCCATAATCAATGCTGACCGGCGCATCGCCGGTATTGGTCAGGGTATAGTGGGCGAGGATATTTTCGCCCAGGAAGAAGTTCCCCTGATCGAACACCACCCGCGCCTGCACGGTGGGGGCGGCAACGACCTCCGGCTGCGCGAGCGAACAGGCGGCCGGCAGCACGAGAAGCAGCAGAACGGCTAATCGGCGCATAATGAATCCTCCATCGGTAGAATCACCTGTTAGACCGCTGCCGGCGGTAAAATGTTCCCGCGGAATCGAAAGGAAGCCTTTCTGTTTCATGTTATAATAACGGATATTAACGAAGGAGATCAATTCCAAATGAAGCAAACCTTCAAAGCGAGTGTATGGCAGGAAGACGATTGGTTTGTAGCCCAATGCCTGGATGTGGATGTCGCCAGCCAGGGGGAGACACGCGAGGAAGCTTTGGAAAACTTACGTGAAGCCATACAGTTATATTTTACTCCCCCAGTCGCCACCAATATTCACGAGATAACTTCGATTGAAGTAGAACTGTATGCCGCTTAAGCCCGCGTGAACGATGAAAGGATGCTTATGCACCAGATCGTCTACTGGATCGCCGCCCCCCTTCTTTCCGCCATCTTCGGCTACCTGCTCTGGCAGGCGGTGAAGACGCGCGCGGAGCTGTTGCGAGTGCTGGGGGATGAGGGGCAGATCGCGGGTCTGCTGGACGGGCGGGACTGGCGGAAGGCGGCGCTGGAGGATCGGCGGGTGCGGAAGGCGGTGCGGGACAGGACGCAGCTTGCCATCAACACACACGTCCTCTTCCGCTCCTTCGAGCTGGGAATGCTGCGGGTTGCCTGGACGATGGCCGTTCTCCTGCTGGCTGTCGCCGTTGCCTCCGCCGTGCTGGTGAGCTGCTGGCTGGGCGCGCTGGCGCTGGCCGTGGCGGGAATGGCCGGTCTGTTCGATCTGCACACCATCGGCGAACGCAAAGCAGGCAGGGACATCACAGCGCTCGCTATGTCCATGTACCTGTGGTATGACTACGACGCGGTGATTTGCGAGAACGTGAACCTGATGGCGCCGCGCTTTGAAAAGCTGCTTGCGTATGTGAAAGCGCGCTTTCCAACGAAGGCTGAAACAGGTCGTTGAATATAGCTACCTGCTTTTCATCAATTCCTCCGCCGCCTGCTGGGCGAGGGTATCGGCGCGCTCGTTGCCGGGGGCCCCGTTGTGGCCGCGCAGCCAGCGCCATTCGATGGCGCCGGGATAGGCGTTGCGCAGGTTATCGAACTCGATCCACAGCTCCTTGTTCTCCACCGGCTTTTTCGTGCTGGTCATCCAGCCGTTGCGCTTCCAGCCGTGAATCCACGAAGTGATGCCGCGGTGGACGTACTGGCTGTCGGTGAAGATGACGAGATCGGCCCCCTTCACGGCCTTCAGCGCGGCGATGACGGCAGTCATCTCCATACGATTGTTGGTCGTCTGCTGAAAGGCCTTGACGAATTCCCGAACGATCTCTCCCTCCGGCGTGGAGATAACCACCGCCGCCGCCCCCGGTCCGGGATTCCGCTTGCAGGCGCCGTCGGTGTAGACATGATATGTGAGCATAAGGTTGAGACACTCCGTCTGGAAAGATGTTTTGAGTTTTACCTCTTCTCCAAAAATCCCTCCGCGTAATCCGTCGCGCTGCCGCGTTCGCCGGGGCAGGGAGAGCGGCGGTCGGTGCTGGTGCCTTTGCCGAGAAAGCGGAGCAGGTTGTTGGCGTAAATATCCTCGACGACCTGCTGCTCGACCTCCAACCCGCTGAGCAGGCCGGTGTCGCGCTCGATCCACTCGGTTGTCCATTTAACGTCGTAATTGTTCGCGATACAATCGGTGCCGAAAATCAGGTTGCGCTCGATGTCGTAGCCGACGGTGAGCAGCTTCGTGATCATGTCCTGCCGGTAGCTGCGCGGGGTGCCGGGGGTGATGTCGATGAACATCTCCACGTTCAGCTCGCTTCTCCGGGTGACGGCGTTGAGGAATTTGCCGTAGACGGCGATGCATTCGTCATACCAGGGCCAGGAGACGTGGGCGAGGGCGAATTTCAGCCCCTCCACCTCCAGCAGCTCCTCGAAGAGCACGGGCCGGCAGTAACGCGAGGAGGCCCGCCCGTCCCACAGGATGCCGGAGTGGAAGAGGATGGGCCGATCCTGCCGCGCGATGGCGCGGTAGACCGGCATGGCGCGCGCATCGCCGGGTTCGTAGGAGTTGCAGATAATTTTGAAGCCCGCCGCCCCGCCGGCAACCGCCATCTCCACCTGCTCCGGCGCGTCTGCCTCCAGCGGATCGATCCAGAAGAAGGGGTAAAGCTCCGGCCCGCTGAAAGCCCACGCCGCCGCCTCCTCCATGCGCGCCGCCGCCGGCGCCGGCGAGGCTACCGCGGAAAAGGCCGCCGGCGGGCGGGAGATCACCACCCCGCCGCTCACCCCGGCCTGCTGCATCCGGTTCACCATCTCCGGATGCGGCACCCCGCCTTCGATGATATGGATGTGTCCGTCGAGAATCCGCATCGTTACCCCCCTTTTGGAGTTTTGAGTTTTGAGTTGATCGTCGTTTCGTTCAGCCCAGGCAAGCTGAGTTCGGTGGTTGAGTAGGCAGGAAAGCTGATCGATTCTTTCCACAGTTCTGTTGCCGTATCGAAACCACCTCTGCGGCGGTACTCCGCGGCATGAGTGGTAAGCCTGTTGGATAGCCTATATTATTGAGTTGCGGGCGAAACCTGCGATCAACTCAAAACTTCCAATCCCCTATTCGCCGGGTTGCCACCACTTCCCTTGTGCCAATCCGAGCGAGTTAAAGTCCTCTGTCACTTCGCGCAGACATGGTGAATAGCCGATGCCCTCGAACCAGGCGTGGTTGTCGCTGCCGGGGGAGAAGCGGACGCCGCGATCACGCATGAAGGCCAGATATTCAACATACTGCGCGCGGAAGGTGGATGGATAGGTCGGGTTCAGCAGGCAGGCGCCGGCGTTGATTTCGATTGCTTTGCCATACTGCACCGCCGCGGCGGCCAGCTCGTTATGCATCGATAACGGGATGCGGCGGAAATCATCGAGCCAGGGGTAGGTCAGATACATGCCGTCCGCCTCCCGCCATTCGCCCATCCACCACCAGGGATGGGCGATGATGTCCACCCGCGGGTGGGTGGCGAGGAACATATACTGGGCGTGATAATTCCGGATCACCGCCGGCGGGTCGAGCGGCTCGGGCACGCCCAGCGGCCAGTGCGCGCCGCCGATGACGTAATCGAAGCGCAGCCGCTCGCGCAGCTCGTCCGGCAGGTACAGCGTCAGCCCGCTCTCCGGTCCGCCGGGACAATACCCGTACGGCGACGGATCGGACCTGGCGGCATTGGTCGCCAGGTCGTATTCCCGCAGCACGCTCACCTCCACCCCGAAGAAGCGGTAAGGCGCGGGCGGCAGCGTGTCATACTCCGCGCGCGACTCCTCGATCTCCGGCACGTTGAACGCCGTATGCAGATGGTCGCTGATGCCGTAGCGTGTTATGCCGCTCTCTTCGATCTGCGCGCAAAGTCGCGCCAGCGTCGCTCCTTCGGGCCGCGGGCAGTCGCAGGAGTGATGGGTGTGAATGTGCCAGTCGGAAATGATTTTCATAGACCCTTTCACGGAACCAGTGCAGTTCCTTGCATAATTGCCTGTATCGCTTCATCACTCAGGGTTACGCTAGGTCCGAAGCTGTCGCTGCCGGCATAGGCAATGAGGCGGTTGAGCAGATAGCGGGCTTCCGGCCACGCCTGGTTCAGATCGAGCGAGCAGATAATCAACCGGCCCTTACCATATGCGGCATCCACCAGGTAGCCGAGCGAGCGGCCCACCGGGTAAGAATGCATCACGCGGATCACCGGGTCGGCGCCGTTCAGCCCCAGCGGCTCCAGCGGCATGGATGGCGCCTTGTCCATCATGCGGAAGAACTGCAGATCGGCAAAGCCCTTGTGCGGGAAATCACCCAGCAATGGGTGATCCAGAATGATGGTGCCGTCGTGCCCGTCCTCATACGGCGGGTAGTTGGCCGGCGGGGTGAAGAAATACTGCCCCAGCGTGAAGCCGAATTTTGGATTATACGGCTTAACCAGGCCTTCGCCGGCAGCGAGGATATAGTGGGAGCCATTACGAAGATAATCGAGCGTTATTTCATCCAGAGACTCGATAATGACGGGGGCTTTCGGTCCGTCGAGAATTGGATAAATGGGCATCATTTCTACCGTTTTAGCCCAGGTATGAATCGGCTCATGAATGTAGACACAGCGTTGCTCTTCAACCGGGAAAAGCCATAAATCCCAGCTATTGGTAACCAGCCGGTCGCCTTCCCGCAAATCGACCCGCAACCGCATCCGCCGCGGGCGATCTGTAAGGTTTACCGTGTCCTGTTTTGTCTGGGGCGAGGTGATATAAGCCGATATTGGATCGGGTTGTTCGAATGTCCCGTCCATAATCTTCTGCCAGTGTTCCTGACTGATGCCTAATCCATGCCTGCCGGTCGTGGGAATTTCCAGCACGATCTCGCCCGCCGGGCAGGTGCGGTAAGGCGTATGCTCGTACTTGATGCCGCCCCCACCGACGCCCGCGTCGTCGGTGCTCAACTGCCAGCAGATCGTCGGTTTATTGAACGGCGGGTGCGAAAAGTCGGAGACGGAGAGCGCGACGCGCAGCTTATCGCCCGGCGACACGCAACGATCGTCGAACCCCAGGCTCGACATGATGACCGTGTCTCCGTTTGTCTGCCGCCAGGTCGCTGCATCGGCATATTTGCGCTCGTAGAATTCAGTGACGATCCCCTGCGGCGAAGGATTGGCGTCCATCGCGTTGAAGTGGCAGATGCCGGCCAGCCGCGGGTTGTCGCGCCGGCACATCTCCATCTTCCCCTTCGCCTCCAGGAACTGCAGGCGCTTGCTCATCTCCGCCGCCTGCGGCAGCACATGGGCGATGCCGTGACGCTCCGCGGCTTCACGGGCGAGCTCCGCGGCATAAGGGCGGACGGCGCCGGCATATTTCGCCGCCATCCCCACGTCCGGGAAGGAGCTCCACCAGCGGAACTCGTGCTGGATGAGCGGCTTGTCGCATTTCTCGTCTTCGCTCGCCTCGGCGTTGGCGAAGTCGCACGGCAGGTCGGGACTGTAGCCGCCGTCGGTGTAGATGACGAGTGCGGTAGGCTTGACTTTCTTCGTCTCACGATAGCATTGCCAGGCGATGCGGGGGTAGAGCGTACCCCCGCCCAGCTCGTTGCTCATGCAGTACAGGTTGGCGGAGGGGTGGTTCACGTCCCGCCGCACCACGGCGTTCCATTGCTCGCGCAGGCGCGGCCGGTATTGCGGCGAGGGCGGCGGCCAGGAATACACGTGCCACTGGTTGTTGCCGCCCCAGCCGCCCAGCAGGCCCATCTCGCTCTGCACCAGCAGGCCTACCTCGTCGGCGGCATCGTAATATTCGGGGCCGTAGACATAGGTCTGGCAGCGCACGTAGTTATAGCCGTAATCGCGCAACACTTGCAGCTTGCGCCGCCAGCGGTCACGGTCGGTATCCGGGCAGCCGGTTTCCGGGCAGGAGACGAAGTCGCCGCTGCCGCGCATGTAATATGGCTCGCTGTTGATAAGGAAATGCTTGCCTTCGGTGCTCAGCTTCACGAAGCCGGTGCGCTCGCTCTGCGCGTCCAGCACTCGGCCATCCTGCAGCAGCACGGTATCTACCCGGTACAGGTTCGGCGTGTCCGGACTCCAGCGCTGCGGGTCGGGTACATTCAGCGTGAAGGTCTCGCCGGCGGAAGTGATAGGAAATTCGGCGGAGACGGCGGAACCGTCGAGGGGGCCGGCGCTCACGCGCAGGATCAGCGGCTTGCCGGCGAATCCACCGATGCCGGCAGCGATGGCCAGCGTGCCGGCGCCGGCGTCCGGGTAGAGCGCGAGTCGCTCCAGGCAGGCGGAACCGGTCGCCGTCAATTCGACGTCGCGGTACAGCCCCGACCAGTTTCCCTGCCAACTGTACGCGAAACCGTACATGCGCGCTTCCTCGTGCACCCGCACCGCCAGCCAGTGTTCCGTCCCCGGTTTGACCAGGTTGGTGATCTCGAAGCCGAAGGGCACGAACGGCATGCCGTTCTCCCCCAGCCGCACGCCATCTAGCCAAACCTCCGCGCTGGGATGGGCGCCGCCGAAATTAAGCCACACGCGCTGCCCGGCCCAGTCATCCGGAATGGAAAGAGCCTTGCCATACCATCCGGCGCCGGTGTAGGTGGCGCGGAAGGTGCGGGCTTCCAGACGGAAGTCCCACACGGTATCTTTCGCATCCGTGCCGAATCCCTGCCCCTGCCAGCAACCCGGCACCGAGATGCGTTCGAAGAGCCGGTCAGGATTGGCGAACCAGCGCTCCGCTACGCCGCGGTCATCCGGGTCCAGCGCGAAGGCCCACGCGCCACGCAAACTCACGCGCCGCTCGCCTTGATGCAGCAGCACGGGATTCACTCGCACGGGAAACAGAGCCATCGTTCACCTCCGAAGATAAAAGACAGCTTCATTATTCGCGGTCAACGTAAGGTATCCTATTGCCGGACAAGCTTTTTTCTATACCAATAAGGCAGATCACCGCAGATCAGCGGTTTTCAGAGCCCCGGTTTCTCCTCAAAATTACCAGGAGGCTCATCTCCACACATCAGGAGCGACGATCTTCCTGGTTTGCCGGCAAGCTTCGGGACTGTCCTCCCCCACCACGCGAAAGTCCAACCTATACATATGGGGGGAAGTTCCGTGGTTATAGTTACGAGCATTATATTCAAGGACAGGCGCTGGTCATGCTGGCGCGGGACAGCCGCTGACGAGAGACCCCGCGGAAACCGGGAACAATTCCTTTCGGATGTAGAATTTTTAGAATTTGCATTGTCTACTCGACTGTGCTATACTTTTCGGCCAGTGAATCCATGAGGAGTGAAGCCATGAAGTCCGGGATCCATCCGAACTATGTGAATACGACGGTCACCTGCGGGTGCGGAAACACTTTCCAGACCCGCTCCACCGTGAAAGAGATGCGCGTGGAAATCTGTTCCGCCTGCCATCCGTTTTACACCGGCCAGCAGAAGATTCTCGACACCGCGGGCCGCGTGGAGCGTTTTAATCAGAAATACGCCAAATTCCGCAAGGCACAAGAACAGAAGGCAGCGAAATAACCTTATCCATTTTCATGCTAAACCCTCCGCGCCACACGTGCGCGGGGGGTTTATAATGTTGGTGGATGAATGGATAGTTGGATAAATGGGTGAGTATCAAACCACTCATTCATCCAGCTATCCAATCATCCAACCATCCACCCCCATTATACTGTTTGCGCGGCTGTTTCACGCGGGAATGATATGGAGGGTCCGCTTTTAACGCGATCCGATAAAGGAGTGACGCGATGGCAGATCGGTCGGCCTATGGCGGCCAGGCGGTCATCGAGGGAGTGATGATCCGCGGCAAAGAGCGGGTGGCGACGGCGGTGCGGTTGAAGGACGGCTCCATCACCATGCGCCGTGAGGTGGCGGACGCGCTGCTGTCGCGGCACAAATGGCTTCGTCTTGCCTTTCTGCGCGGCACTCCGGCATTGTTCGACTCGCTGCGCCTCGGTTACCGCACGCTGATGTGGTCCGCCGACCTGACGCTGGAATCGGAAAACCAGCCGAAACCCAATACTTTCACGCTGTTCCTCACCTTTGCCGCGGCGCTGGGCATCGGCATCGGCCTGTTCGTATTGCTGCCCACCTGGCTGGTGAACCTGGTGCCGGGTGATCACGCGCGCCACGCGGCCGGTCCCGGATTTTGGTCGCAATTCATCCCCTCGCCGGGCGCCATCCTGCCTAATATAATCGAGGGTCTCATCCGCGTGCTGATGCTCGTCGGCTATATCCTTTTCATCAGCCGCATGGGCGATATCAAGCGCGTCTTCGCTTACCACGGCGCCGAGCACAAGGTCGTGAACTCATACGAGGCCGGAGCCGAGTTGACTGTGGATGCCGCGCGCCAATACAGCCGCATTCACCCTCGCTGCGGCACCAGTTTCCTCTTCCTGGTCTTCTTCGTGGGCATCCTGGTACACGCGCTCATCGGCTGGCCGGACAACGTGGCGCTGCGCATGGCCTCACGGCTGGTACTGCTGCTGCCGGTGGCCGGGGTGGCGTATGAGATGATTCGCCTGGCCGGGCGTTTTCGCCATTCCCGCCTGTTGCTGGCGCTGGTATGGCCGGGCATGCTGCTGCAGCGGTTGACCACCGCCGAGCCGTCGGACGACCAGATCGAGGTAGCACTCTCCGCCATGAGCGGCGTGCTGGAGGACGAAGGCGTGCTGGCGCCGCGGCCAAAGGAGGAGCCGGTAATCGAAACGGCGCCGGCGATCTCAGGGATCGTCTGATTCGTCTGCGTTATCGGATATGTCGGACATGTCGGACATGTCCGATTCTTCTGACCGATGTCACACCGGCCAATCCGACCCGCCGAATCATCGTTTACCATCAAATGCCTCATTTCATCTCAATTTCACCCTTGACAACCTCAGAGGCAATCATTATATTTCACTCATGCAAAGTTTCATTGTTGAAACTAATTCGGAGCTCGAGACGAATGATGCCCGGTTGATTGTCGAGGCGGTGCCGCTGGTAATGCGGGCGATCAACGCTGAAATTCGCCGCCGGAAGCCGCAAGATATCACGCTGCCGCAGTTGCGCGTGCTGGCCTACCTGCAGGATCATGCCGGCATTTCACTATCCGAGCTGGCCGAACACCTGGGCTTTCTGCCCTCCTCGGCCTCCAAGGTGGTGGATCAGCTCGTCACGCGCGGCTTGATCATGCGGCAAGACGACCCCAGCGACCGGCGGCGGGCCGTTCTCACCATCACCCCTGACGGGCGAATCATCCTCTGCCTGTCCCGCAAGGCAATCCTCCCATTCCTGGGCGACCGCCTGGCGACATTGTCCACCGGCGAGCGAGCCACCCTGACAGCGGCCATGGGACTGCTGCGCAAGCTGTTCACCCCGGAAAAGGATGCCCATGCCGGGCAATCAGCCGATATCGAAATGAAGTAGGAGCCGACCGTGGCCACAGCCAAAAACAACCTTGAAAATGGCGCGAAATCGTCACCCGCGCGAAAAGCGGTGATTGCCATCGTAATCCTCGCCTTGCTGGCAGGCGGGACCATCGCCGGCACGCGATACTGGCATTATGCCGTCCTGCACATCTCTACCGACGACGCCAGCCTGACCACCGACGTGGTGCAGATCGCGCCGCAGGTCAGCGGCACGGTAGCGCGGGTGCTGGTGAAAGAGAACCAGGTGGTGAAGGCGGGCGACCTGCTGTTAATACTGGACGACGCAACTTATCGCGCGGCAGCGGCGCAGGCGGAGGCCAACCTGGCCATGGCGCGGGCGCAGGCGGAGGGGGCGGGCGCCGGCGTTTCCGTGACCGAAGAGACGGGCAACGCGCAGATCATGCAGGCGCAAGGCGGCATGGCGCAGGCGGATAGCGGCATTAGCGCCGCCAGGGCGGAGTTGGACCGCGCGTCAGCCGTGGTGGAGAACGCGCAAGCCGCCGCAACAAGCGCGCAGGCCGCCGCCAAAGGCGCCCAAGCTGCCGCGAAAAGCGCCCAGGCCGCCACCAGGGGCGCGCAGGCCAATGTCGGCACGGCCCGCGCCGCCGTACAAGCCGCCCAGGCAAACCGCGAACGCGCCTTTTCAGCCTTGAATGCCGCGCAGGCGCAGGTAGAGGCGGCGCAAGCCACCGCGCGCGCGGCGCAGGCCAACGCCGATGCCGCGAAAGTCGTCATGGAGAAGGCCGACCGCGATGCACAGCGCTATGCCGAATTGCGCGAAAAGGGCGCGGTAAGCACGCAGACCTCCGAGAATGCCGCCGTCGCCACCCGCACTACCCACGCCCAGTATGACGCCGCGCAACGCCAGGTGGACGCTGCCGCGTCAGGCGTGGAAGCACGCAAGGCGGATGTCGCCTCCGCGAAGGGACAGGTAGACGCCGCAGACGCCGCTATCGAGCAGGCGAAGGCGCAATTGACCGCGATTACGGCGCAAGCTGAGGCGACCGCCGCGCAGGCAGAGGCGACCGCCGCGCAATCCGATGCGGCTACGGCGCAGGCCAACGGGGCGCAGGCGGGCATCGCGCAGGCCGCGGCGCAGCGCCGGAGCGCGGAACAGAGCATCAAGGGGGCCGAAGCCCGGCGCACGCAGGCATCGGGGCAACTGGCACAGGCCGAAACGACGCCGCGGCAGGTGAGCGTCAGCCGCAGCAACCGCGCGCAGGCAGTCGCCCGTGTGGCGCAGGCGCAAGCTGCACTCGACTCCGCGCGCATTCAGCTCAAATATACCCGCATCTACGCGCCGATCGACGGGATCGTGAGTAAAAAGTCGGTGCTGGCCGGCGCGCTGGTGCAGCCCGGCACGCCATTGATGGCTATTGTCCGGCCTGAAAGCCTTGCCGTCACCGCCAACTACAAAGAAACCCAGCTTCGCCGCCTTTCCGCCGGCGAACCGGCGCTGATCAAGGTAGACGCCCTGCCCGGCCTGCGTTTCTACGGTCACGTGGACAGCATATCCGCTGCCACCGGCGCCACTTTCGCCCTGCTGCCGCCGGACAACGCCACCGGCAACTTCACCAAAGTCGTTCAGCGCGTGCCGGTGAAGATCACCCTCGATGCGGAGCAGGACGGCCTGGACCGTCTGCGCGGCGGCATGTCGGCGGTGGTGAGCGTGTCAGTGAAATAGTTGGAGCGCGGACTGCCAGTCCGCACGCGTTATCCCCTGACGAGATCGTCTCGCGCGGACTGGCAGTCCGTGCTCCAAAAAATATGGCTATCGAAACGGTTCCGGAATATCGCGAATACAGCAGTTTCCAGCGCTGGATCATCGTCGTCGCGCTGATGCTCGGTTCGATCATGATGATCGTCGATACCAGCATCGTCAACGTGGCCATCCCCACCATGATGGGCACGCTGGGGGCGACGCTGACGCAGATCAGTTGGGTATCCACCGGATATATCATCGCCGCCGTCATCATGCTGCCGCTGACCGGATGGTTATCCGCCCACTTCGGCCGCAAGCGCTACCTGACCGTGTCCATCATCATCTTCACTGCGGCGTCGTTCCTGTGCGGCACCTCGCACAGCCTGAACGAGCTGGTGGTCTACCGCATCCTGCAAGGCGTCGGCGGCGCCGCACTGATGTCCACCGCGCAGGCCACGCTGCTCGAAATCTTCCCCCCGCAGCAGTTGGGCATGGTACAGGCCATCTTCGGCGTCGGCATGATGGCCGGCCCCGCCATCGGCCCCACCCTGGGCGGCTGGATCACCGACAACTATAACTGGCCGTGGATATTCTTCATCAATCTGCCCATCGGCATCGCGGCGGCCATCCTGAGTTACCTGTTCATTCACGATTCGCACCTGCAGAAGCGGCGGGACGGCGGAGTGGATGTCTTCGGCATTTTCTTGCTTGCCGTCGGCCTGGGCTGCCTGCAGACTATGCTGGAGAAGGGTAATAGCGAGGGGTGGTTCGAATCGAGCTTCATCACCTGGCTGACGATCAGCTCGGTTGTCGGACTGACTTCCTTCATACTCTGGGAGCTGCACACCCCGCACCCGGCGGTCAATCTGCGCGTGCTGCGCCATCGCAGCTTCACCGCCGGCACGAGCTACGCCGCCATCCTCGGCATGGGGCTGTTCGGCGGCATCTTCGTCCTGCCGGTGTTTCTGCAGAACCTGCGCCATTATACGGCGATGCAGTCGGGGATGATGATGCTCCCCGCCGCTATCGCTACCGCGATCGTCATGCCGGTAGTGGGCAAGCTTACCGGCCGCTTCGCCTCGCGCAACCTGGTCGCCATCGGCTCCATCGGGTTCATCATCTCCACGCTGATGCTCACCACGCTCACCATGGAAACCGGGTATTCGCAGTTGTTCTGGCCGCTGGTGCTGCGCGGCATGTCGATGGCGCTGCTCTTCGTGCCGCTCACCCTGGCTACGCTGGTCGGACTGCAGGGGCAGGAGATCGCCGACGGCACCGGTCTCTTCAACCTGTTTCGCCAGCTCGGCGGCAGCGTCGGCATCGCCGTCCTGACCACCTTCGTGGATCACCGGACCGGCTTCCACCGCGCCGTTTTGCTCGAGCATATCAGCATTTACAATCCCGCCGCTCTGCAGCGCCTGCAGATGCTGCAGCACTTCTTCCAGTCGAAGGGCGCGGCGCTTTCGACGGCTCGCGCGCAGGCGCTGACCGCCATCGACGGCATTGTCCGCGGCCAGGCCGCGGTAATGGCCTTCGTCGATGCCTTCATCCTCGTCGCCGCCCTCTTCATCGTGGCCATGCCGCTGCTGCTCTTCCTTCGCAAAGGCATCCCCGGCGGGCGCCCGCATATGTCGTCTGAATGACGGAACGCAAAGCGGTTGCTTTATTCTTCGGCCAGCATCGTTGCCATAATATCCGTCTCCCGCTGCATCAACATCGGCGGAGAGATCTGGAGAGAATACCAGTAGATTGTCAGGACAAAGACCGTGGCCAGCGGCAAAGTCAGCGCGAACCAGAGCGGGGACAACAGGAAGGTAGGAACGACGACAGCAGCCACCACCGGCAGCATCAGCAGCATGCAGCAGGACATACCGAGCATCGTCATCAGGCCGCGCCCGCATCCCTTGCCGGCTGACTGCTGCTGCATGCGCCATCCCCGCATTACCATCCGCATGGGGAACAGGACGGACATGATATTACCTGCCGAAATCAATATCATTATGCCCAGCAACAGCAGCACCGATTGCTGCCAGAAAAAGGTGAAGCTGCGCAACAGGACATGCAGCGCCGCCAGCAGCGCCAGGTTCACGATCGCTTCCGCGAGGAATGCCACCAGGTTTTTGCCGAGGATGATCTGTCGGCGGGAGCCGGGGAAGAGGAAGAGGGCGCCGGCGGCGGCGCCGTCAGTGCCGAAGATATTGAAGGTAAACGTCATACCTCCGAGCAACAACCAGCCGGTGGCGACCCACATGGTAGCCGTGCCGAACTCCATGCCGGGTTTGCCATGCCGCGGCAGCACGAAAACCACGATGATAATCGCAAACGTGTAAAGCGACTGCAGCATGCTCATCTTGAAAAACGGATCGCGGAACAGGTATTTCCATTCTTTCCCGGCCACCGCCGCTACCACCGGCGGCAGCCAGCGGTCGAGCAGAGAAACCGGAGCGGCCCGCGCAGATCGAGCCGACGATTCCGCGTTAACGGCGGGGCGCCGGCGCGCCGGACTGCTGATGCCCTCGCCTACCGAGACGATCTGCACCAGGTGGCCGGCCAGGTAAATGGTAGCCGCGGCCGCCGCGGCCAGCGGCAGCAGGAAGACCAGCGCGTTCGCCCAATTCCCCTCGCCGGCCGCGCCGGCCACGCGCGCGGTGAAGCCGGGCGGGCTAAAATTCGCCAGATTCCACAGCGGATTGTCGAGCAGGCGGCGCCAGTTTACTTTATCAACATAGCGCGGAGCCACCTGGGACAGCAGGTAAATACCCATCCCCAGCAGCGGACCGATCACAGTGAGAATATCGCGCCACCGCCGGCTGCGCAGCGCACCGAGGCTGGCAAGCACTATCGCCTGGCTCAGCGCCAGCGTGTGGATGAGAAAAATCGACAGCGCGATGAGCAGGAAGATCGCACCCGGCACGCTATTCACCAGTCCCAGCAGCGCCGCCAGGAACATCGGCAGCGTCAGCAGCACGGAAAAATCGAGGAAGCTACCGAGCAGAGATCCGATGAAAATTTGCCTCGGTGAGATGGGATACAGGATCAGCCGAGTTATATCGTAGGATTCATTGAGCGCAAAACCCAGCATCGGCAAGAGCAGCCAGAAGCCGTAGATGCCGGACAGCACCGCGCGCAATAGATATTCGTTGAAGGGAACAGGCAGCAGACGATAACCGATGCCGGTACCGATAGCCGCCCCGAGAGCCATCGGCGTGAAGGCTACAACGACAATGATGGCGCCGACCAGCGCCATCTTGTTGCGCTGATACCCGCGGAGCATCAACTTCCACTTGAGCCCAAACAGGAGGGAAAGGTAAGAAGGCATGCCATACTCCTTACAGCCAATCCAACATCTCGTCGCCGGCGCGGGCATCGACCAGTTTTAGGAAGATATCTTCCAGCGTAGAATCGCCTTCGGCTGCCATCTGCTCGCGCAGCTCGGTGATGGTTCCTTCGCCGGCGATGCGCCCGTGATTAATCACGGCTACTCTCGTACATAACCTTTCCGCCACCTCCATCACATGTGTGGAGAAGAAGATGGTGGTGCCGCCCTCCGTCAACTGGTGGAGTACGTTGCGGATGGCGCGCACGGAGATGGTGTCGATGCCGTTGAACGGCTCGTCGAGGAACAGCACGCGCGGCCGGTGGATGAGCGCGGCGGCCAGCGCCGTCTTCTTTTTCATGCCCATCGAATAATCCACGATGAGCTTGTCTTTGTTTTCGGTTAGCTCCATCAACTCGAGCAGGTCGGCGGTGCGCCGCTGCGCTTCAGCGAGAGAAAGGCCATACATGCGCGCGGCAAAGACAAGAAATTCCTCCGCGCTCAACCGCTCGTAGAGGTTGGCATCTTCCGGCAGCACGCCGATATGCCGTTTTACCTCCAATGGCTGCCGGGCCAGATCGAATCCCGCGACTTGAATGACCCCCACCGTGGGACGCAGCAATCCACAAAGCAGCTTGATGGTGGTGGACTTCCCCGCCCCATTAGGCCCCAGGAAGCCGAAAAACTCTCCTTCGCGCACTCGCAGCGACACCCCATCCACCGCCGTCACGGAGCCAAATCGCTTGACCAGCCCGCTGGCAACGATACTATCTGCGCCGACTTGCTCTTCCATCGCCGGTATCCTTCCCGTCAAACTTATTGCTATCTTACCTGATTTGGCGCTGTTCGTCATCAACCGCTGGTATTCATCGCAGTTCGTGCAAAATGCCGGCAGGACTTTGCCGGCGTGTCCTGAAAGGTAACAACGCCGGGAAGAAATAGCGACACTTTTGCCCGGCTATGGAGGAGTGAAATATGAGCACAACACCGCCGGTGACCTGGAACCTGTCCGACCTGTACCAGGGCGCGGACGACGCGAAGATCGATGCCGATCTGCAAGAGCTGGAGGAGCGGGCGGGGGCTTTCGCGGAAACCTACCGGGGCCGCATCGGGGCGTTGAACCCCGCGGAGTTCGGCGCGGCGCTGGCCGCATACGAGAAGCTGCTGCGCGACGAGCAGTTTCCCGGCACGTTTGCCATGCTGCTCTTCTCCGGGGACACGCGCCCCGCGGAGCACGGCGCGCTGGTGCAGAAGGCGCAGGAGCGGAGCGTGGCTATTGGCCGGCGCCTGCTCTTCTTCGAGTTGGAGTTGATCGCCATCCCTGACGAGCGATTCGCGGAGCTGCTGACCGATCCGACGGCAGCCGGCTACCGGCATTACCTCGAGCACGCCCGCGCCGAGCGCCCGCACCGGCTGACCGAGCCGGAGGAGCGCATCCTGCTGGAGAAATCCACCACGGGCCGCGAGGCCTTCAGCCGCCTGTTCGACGAATTCATCGGCGACATGACCTTTAGCCTGACGGTAGACGGGGAGACGCAGAGCCTCACCGAATCGGAGCTGCTGTCCAAACTGTATCATCCCGAGCGCGGGGTGCGCGCCGCCGCCGCGGAAAGCCTTACGAAGGAGTTCAAGGAGCGGGGACGCACCTTCACCTTCATCACCAATACGCTGGCCTACGACAAGGCGGTGAACGACCGGCTGACCCACTTCGATCATGCGGAAGCCGCGCGCCACCTCTCTGACGAGGTGGATACCGGCGCCGTGCACACTATGATCGACGCCTGCGTTGCACACTTCGGCACGGTGGCCCGTTATTACCGGTTGAAACGCGAGATACTGGGCCTGGACAAGTTGTATCATTACGATCGTTACGCCCCCATTCTCCAGGACGAGGCGACGGTGCCATGGGAGGACGCCCGCCGGACGGTGGAGGAAGCGTATGCCAAATTTTCGCCGCAAGCCGGCGAAATGATCCGCCGCTTCTTCGACGAGCGCTGGATCGACGCGGAGGCGCGGCCCGGCAAGCGCGGCGGGGCGTTCTGCGCCGGCATCGCGCCGGACTGGCACCCCTACGTGCTGTTGAATTTCCTGGGCAAGAAGCGCGATGTGATGACGCTGGCGCACGAGCTGGGCCACGGCCTGCACGACCTGCTGGCGGCGGAGCAGCATTTCCTGGAATATTACCCCTCGCTGGCGGCGGCGGAGACGGCCAGCGTTTTCGGCGAAATGCTCACCTTCAACCTGCTGCTGGCGCGCACGGAGGAGCCGAAGGCCAAGCTGTCGCTGCTGACCGGCAAGATCGAGGATATCTTCGCCACCGTGTTCCGCCAGACGGCGATGTATCGCTTCGAGCAGGACCTGCACGCCGCGCGCCGCGAGCAGGGCGAGCTGCCTACCGAGGCGGTGAACGATATCTGGCAGCGCAACGGGCAGGCGATGTTCGGCGATTCGGTGGAGATGGGCGAGGGGCATCAGGTCTGGTGGATGTATATCCCGCATTTCATCCACACGCCCTTTTATGTCTACGCCTACGCCTTCGGGCAGTTGCTGGTGATGGCGCTCTACGCCCGCTATCAGGAAGAGGGGCAGGCCTTCGTCCCCCGCTATCTAGATATCCTCCGCGCCGGCGGCTCGATGCGCCCGGCAGACATCATGGCGCGGGCCGGCATCGATATATCCCGCCGCGAATTCTGGGAAGCCGGCCTGCAAACCATCGACAACATGGTTTCCGAGGCGGAGGCCATCTGGCGTGAGGTAAAATAACTCAACACAAAGTCACAAAGACGCAAAGGCACAAAGACGAATTACTTTTCTTTGGTTCTTTGTATTACTAATCCGCGATTCTCGCCAACAGACGCAGATTTTGTATTTGGTTGCGGCTTAGCCGCCTTGTGCCTTCACGCCTTCGTGTTTAATGATCACAGTTCTATATACGGCGCGAGCTTTTCATAGGTCTTCGGGCCGATGCCGGGGACGTTGAGGAGTTGGGCAAGGTCGGTGAATTTGCCCTGGGCTTTACGGCAGTCAAGGATGCGCCGGGCGGTAACCGGCCCGACGTTAGGTAGCGTCATCAACTCTTCCAGCGTGGCGGTGTTGAGATTTACCTTTTTCGCCGGCAGCGGCTTGGGACCGGCGTCGGTAGTGACGGGACTGTCTCCCGTCTTCGCCGCCGGTTTGCCATCCGTCTTCACGGCGGGACCGGGGGAGACGGCGCCGCTCACCGGCGCGGCATGCAGCGGATCGGATGGCGCGCCGGCGATCACCAGCGGGGGCGGGGCGCGGTCTTTGGTCATTTGCGCCCATTCCGCCTTCGTCGGTACGCAGATACGCTCTCCATCCTCCAGCCGCGCGGCCAGGTTGAATGCCTCCGCATACCCGTCCTCCCGCACGCCCCCGGCCCGGCGCACGGCGTCATCGATGCGGTCGTTCGAGGAAAAGCGATACACGCCGGGATTCTTCACCGCGCCGGTGACGTGCACGACGATTTCGCTCGCCGGGATATCCGGCGAGAGATCCGCCGCCTCTTCTTCAGCCTGCGCCTGCCCGAGGAACGGGGCATCCGCGTAACCGCGCTGCCGGCGGCCATACGCATACGACAGCACGAACAGCGCGCCGAAGATGGCCAGCAACAACACGGCCAGCGCCATTTGTTCGATACGTGAAAGATATAAACGCATCGCAACAATCCATTTGCAAAGGTAACCAAATAATACGATGGAATCGGTTGCTTGTGTAGCGAACCGGTGTTTATACTCATGTGTGGATTTAGAAGGGTGCAGGAGCCCCGCCTGCTTATAGGCAAACTGTGGAAAGCATATTCTCAGTTACACAGCCCGCCTATAATCAGGAGTGGCTCCCGCACTTCCAGACTGAGAGTGTGCCTTCCATCGCTTGCTGATCACCTCCCTCGCTTCCGCCGCGGACGTGTTAATTGGTATTAAGCACCGGTGTAGTGAACACCCGCCTTACGATCTCGTCATTCGACAGCGCCATCGCCGGCGCCAGGCCGTGCACTTCGCGCAGGTAGAGCACGCCGCAGAGCACTTCCAGGCGCGGGTGCTGGCGGGGGTTGTCGATCTCGATGGCGCCGGTGACCATGCCGCCGGTGGGTTTCGCTTTGCGCGCGATGATGTCGAAGACCTGGGCGAGCGGCGTCTCGATCTCCGGGTCGGCGCAGTTGACGAAACCGCTGTAGAGGCCGGCGCCCTTTTCCGCCGGGTTGCCCCAGATATCGCGCTCGGCGCGGTATTTGTCGCCGCCGTGCAGCTTGTCGAAGGCGGGCACGCGCGTTTTGAGGTGGAACCAGTTGCCGATCAGGTCGGCGTTGGCATCGAGGATTTCGAGATAACGGTCACCCATGCCGTGGCTGTGGCCGGTGTCCGGCGCCCAGCGCAGGGCCGGCGAGTTCACCGCGCGGATGGCGTCCAGGTAGCAAAGCACCTGCTCCGCCGTCTCGCAGTTGCTGTCATAGTGGTTGTGCAGGCAGCACTGGAAGCCCGCGCGCAGGCCGGCGGCATAGTCGGCCAGCTCCGCCCAGGTGTCGACGATGCCGTTGATGGCGCCGGCGTCGGTTAACTGCGCGCCGGCGGGGTGCAGCATCACATACTGCATCTCCGGGAAGAACCGGATCAACTGGCTGATCGCCTGCTTCTGCGCGGTCAGGAATGCCGCGTTGTCCGTGCCCAGATTGGGCGAGCCGAGGTAGGAGCCGATAACCTGGGTCTCTTTCGGCAAGCGAGACAGGGTCTCACGCACGGCCTTCTCATCCAGCCCCGTCTCCGGATATTTCCCTTCCGGGTCGAGCACACCCTGCGGTATCTCCACCTCCGACACGCCCGCGGCGAGAAAATCCTCCGCCATGGCCTGGATCATGTGCGGGCGGAAATCGAACAGCCGCGGAGTCGTATAATTCGTGCAGGTAATCGCCTGCCCGGCGATGCGAATGGTATTCACGGATGTCACCTTTCGTCAGGGGATTGACTGAACGGTATTATACTTGGAAGGGTGGAAGATTGGAAGATTGGAAGGATGGTAGGCAGACATTCCGCTTGACATAGGGCAGTACCAGGTGTAATACTCTTACCGGTAAGAATTGGAGGCACAATGAAAGTCACCACGAAAGGTCAAGTGACGATTCCGATGGAGGTGCGTGAGCAGCTCAATATCCGACCGGGCGCCGAGGTGGAGTTTGTGGTCGAGGGGAATGCCGCCAGGATGATTCCGGTGAAAACAGCGACCTCCGGCCGACGACTGGTCGAGCGCCTGCGGGGCAAAGGCACGGTAAGGATGTCCACGGATGAAATCATGGCCCTCACACGTGGTGTCGAATGAACGGCACGCTGGTGGATAGCAATGTCATTCTTGATGTGCTGACGGAAGACCCGGTGTGGTTCGACTGGTCATCTGCCGCACTCACGCAATGTGCGAATGAAGGCGCGCTTTACATCAATCCACTGATTTATGCCGAGGTGTCGATCAGGTTCGCGACGATTGAGGAGTTGGAAGCGGTGTTGCCTGCTGATTCATTCAAGCGCTTATTACTCCCACTGGAAGCCGCTTTTCTGGCCGGCAAAGCCTTCCTCCGGTATCGCCGGCAGGGAGGTGCGCGGACGTCCACACTTCCCGACTTCTTCATCGGCGCTCACGCCGCCGTCGCCGGCCTTCGGTTATTGACCCGGGATGCTGCGCGTATTCGCACGTATTTCCCGACGGTGACGCTCGTCACGCCGTAAGAGGCGACCGACTGGAGCTAGATGCTCACCCCGCAGGGCACGACCGCGTTGTTGGGGATTATGACGATGCCATCGCGGACATAGTAATATTCTCAATCTTCATCAGGCTTGCCGGCACGATGGTGATCACCATCCCATCCCCGATGCAGGCGTTTTCCAGCCATCAGATACGCCATGTGCCCGCTAGTTTGTCTAGCGGGCACGCTAATTAATTCCAGTACCCCCGGCAGGATTCGAACCTGCGATTCCGGCTCCGGAGGCCGGTGCCTTATCCACTTGGCCACGGGGGCTCGAGTAGTGATAGATAGTAACCTTGCCGTCATGATTCTGTCAAGGTATTTCGAACGTTGTTGCCGCTATCCTACAAATCCATCTCATCAAAGTGACGATTCGTTTTATACTGGCAATCGACTGCTTGCAATGCTTGCGCAATAAAGATATTTCTGTATAATAAGTTGCCGGTAATTCTCCATCTCCGCTCTCTCGCCCACCAGGGAAGCGACATCGGCTTTTATGCGAAAACATAACGATTTTCCGCTACCAACACTTGATGGTTTATCATGGAAGGAGGCTGCTCGTGACCGAATCCGTTAAAAAACGCAATCGGCAAAGGCCGACGCCGAAGGCGGCTTACGAGCTGGCGGCCATTATCGAATCATCCGACGATGCCATTATTGGGAAAACACTGGATGGCATTGTAACGAGCTGGAATCCGGCGGCCGAGCTGCTTTATGGATATACCGCCGCTGAAGCGATTGGTAAGCCTATCGAAATTCTCACTCCGCCGGGCCATCCGGACGAAATTCCGCGCATCCTCGAATCCATCAAAGGCGGGAAAGGCGTCGAGCATTTCGAAACTATCCGCATGCGGAAAGACGGCAGATTGCTCGATGTCTCGCTGACCGTCTCGCCGATCAAGGACGAGGTGGGCGGTATTATCGGCGCATCGACGATTGCCCGCGACATCACCGAACGAAAAAAAGCGGAAGAACAGTTGCGCGCCGCTTCGCTCTATTCGCGCACTCTCATCGAGGCGAGCATCGACCCGCTGGTCACCATCGGCGCGGATGGGACCATCACCGACGTCAACAAGGCGACGGAGGAGGTAACCGGAGTTCCGCGCGACGGGTTGATCGGCGCCGACTTTGCCGATTATTTCACCGAGCCGGAAAGGGCGCGGGCAGGTTATCAGTTGGTCTTTTCCGAAGGCATAGTGCGCGATTATCCGCTGGTTATCCGGCACGTATCGGGCCGCGTGACGGACGTGCTTTACAACGCCACGGTTTATCGTGATGAGGCGGGGGGCGTTGCCGGAGTTTTCGCGGCGGCGCGCGACATCACCGAGGGGAAGAAAGCGGAAGAGCAGTTGCGCGCCGCTTCTCGCTATTCGCGCACCCTCATCGAAGCGAGCATCGATCCGCTGGTCACCATCGGTCCGGACGGCACCATCACCGATGTCAACAAGGCAACGGAAGAAGTCACCGGCATCTCGCGCGACGGATTGATCGGCACCGATTTCGCCGATTATTTCACCGAGCCGGAAAAGGCGCGGGCAGGTTATCAATTAGTCTTTTCCGAAGGCATAGTGCGCGATTATCCGCTGGCCATCCGGCATGTCTCGGGCCGCGTCACCGATGTTCTCTATAACGCCACCATTTACCGCGATGAACTGGGCAACGTGGCGGGAGTATTCGCCGCCGCGCGCGATATCACCGAGCGGAAGAAGGCGGAGGAGCAAATCCGCGGGGCTTCGCTTTACGCTCGCAGCCTCATCGAAGCCAGCCTCGATCCGCTGGTGACCATCGGCGCGGACGGAAAGGTCACCGACGTCAACAAGGCGACGGAAGAAGTTACCGGCATATCACGCGAAGGATTGATCGGCACCGACTTCGCCGACTATTTCACCGAGCCGGAGAAGGCGCGCGAAGGATATCGACTGGTCTTCTCCGAAGGCCTGGTGCGCGATTATCCGCTGGCTATCCGCCATGTTTCGGGCCGCGTGACCGATGTAGTCTACAACGCCACCATCTATCTGGACGAAGCCGGCAATGTGGCGGGAGTCTTCGCCGCGGCCCGCGATATCACCGAACGAAAAAAAGCGGAAGAGCAGCTCCTCGCCGCCTCGCAATACGCGCGTACGCTGATCGAGGCCAGTCTCGACCCGCTGGTAACCATCGGTCCGGATGGAAAAATTACCGACGTCAATAAAGCCACGGAGGAGGTGACCGGTATATCGCGCGACGGATTGATCAGCACGGATTTCGCCGACTATTTCACCGAGCCGGAGAAGGCGCGCGAAGGGTATCAACTGGTCTTTTCGCGGGGACTGGTGCGCGATTACCCGCTGGCCATCCGGCATGCGTCCGGACGGATTACGGACGTTCTTTACAACGCTACGGTGTATCTGCACGCGGCGGGCAGAGTCGCCGGCGTGTTCGCCGCCGCGCGCGATATCACCGAACGGAAACGCGCCGAGGAAGCGGTCGAGCAGTTGAACGTCGATCTGCGTCACCGCACCGTCGAGCTCGAAGCCAGCAACCGGGAGATGGAGGCATTCACTTATTCCGTCTCTCACGACCTGCGCGCCCCGCTGCGGAGCATCGATGGATTCAGTCAGGCTCTGCTGGACGATTACCGGGACAAGCTGGATACGGATGGCAAGGATTATCTCCAGCGGGTGCGCGCCGCCGCCCAGCGCATGGGCCAGCTCATTGACGATCTGCTGCGTATGTCCCGCGTGACTCGCGCCGAAATGCGCCGCGAACCGGTAGATATGGAAGCCCTGGTGCGGGAGATTGCGGAAGGCCTGCGCGAATCGCATCCCGAGCGCAAGGTAAAGTTCGTCATCGCGTCGAAATCAATGGCGGTCGGCGATCCCAACCTGCTGCGCCTCGTGCTGGAAAACCTGCTGGGGAATGCCTGGAAATTCACCGGCAACCGTGCCGACGGACGGATTGAATTTGGAATCAGGAAGCAGGAAGGCAAAACGGTTTATTTTATTAACGATAACGGCGTCGGATTCGATATGGAATACAGCGAAAAGCTTTTTGTTCCTTTCCAGCGGCTGCATGCGGTGACCGAGTTTCCCGGCACCGGAATCGGCTTGGCGCTGGTCAAGCGCATTATCGAGCGGCATGGCGGCCATGTCTGGGCCGAAAGCACCGTTGGTCGTGGCGCGGCTTTTTATTTCACCCTGTAAGGAGTTGTATGGGCACTCCCTTGATATTGCTGGTCGAGGACAATCCTGATGACGCGAATTTGACCTTGCGGGCGCTGCGCTTGAGCGGCATTCCCAATGAAACAGTCGTCACGCGCGACGGCGTGGAAGCGCTGGATTTCCTCTTCGGCGCCGGGCAGTTCGCGGGACGAGATACCGGCAATGTGCCGCGGGTGATTTTGCTCGATTTGAAGTTGCCGAAAATCGATGGGCATGAGTTCCTTCGCCGGGTGCGCCAAGATACGCGAACGTGCCTGCTGCCCATCGTGGTGCTTACCGCGTCCAGCGAGAGACGCGACATTATCGAGAGCTACCTGCTCGGGGCCAACAGCTATATCAGGAAGCCGGTGGACTATAACCAGTTCGCGGAAGCGCTGCGGCATTTTTGCGTATTCTGGCTGAAGGTAAACGAGTCTCCACCCGCGCAAAAGCCGGCGGGCGCATCGAGAGCCGATCTTCAGCGATGAGAGGTGAAAGCCATGAACGAACAGGTAATTTTACTCGTTGAGGACAATCCGGATGATGTGCTGCTTACCCGGCGAGCGTTGAAAAACAGCAACATCCGCAACGAAGTGGTGGTAGCGAATGACGGGCAGGAGGCGCTCGACTGGCTGTTCCGCGCGGGTAAATTCGCGCAGCGGAATCCGCGCGTCATCCCTGCCGTCATTTTATTGGATTTGAAGCTTCCCAAGATCAGCGGCCTTGAAGTGCTGGAGCGGATCCGCGCGGACGAGCGGACGCAGATGTATCCGATCGTCATCCTGACTTCGTCGCTGGAGGAACAGGACCTGGTGCGGGGTTACAGCTTGCACGCGAACAGCTATATCCGCAAGCCGGTCGATTTTACCAAATTTGCCGTCGCGGTGCAGCAGCTCGGTATTTACTGGCTCGTCCTCAACGAGCCTCCCCTGGGACGAAAGTGTGTTTCGAATGGTGATGCCGCTTAATATCCTCATGGCTGAGGATTCCGAAGATGACGCGAAATTACTGTTGCGCGCATTGCGGCTGGGCGGATACGAACCGCATGCCGAACGCGTCGAAACTGCGGAGGCGATGAAGGAGGCGCTGGATAGCGGCGGCTGGGATGTCGTCATCGCCGATTTCATCATGCCGCATTTCAGTGGGCCGAGAGCGCTGCGCATATTGCAGGAGTCGGGACAGGACATTGCTTTCATTATGGTTTCCGGCAAACTGGGCGAAGAGACCGCGGTGGAAGTGATGCGCGCCGGGGCGGGCGATTATATCCTCAAGGATAACCTGTCCCGTCTCATCCCGGCCGTCGAACGCGAGATACGTGAAGTTCGCGGCCGGCGGGAACGCCGCCAGACGGAAAAAGCGCTGGCGGAACAGCAGGAAGAAGTCCGGCGGCAGCGGGAATTGCTCGCCAACCTGGTGGAAACCATTGAGGACTACGCTATTTTTATGCTCGACCCGGACGGCCGCGTGGTGAGCTGGAACGCCGGGGCACAGCGGATCAAGGGTTATACGGAAGACGAGATCCTCGGCAAGCACCTGTCTGTTTTCTATACCGCTGACGAAATAGCACGTAACAGGCCGCAAGCCGATCTGCTGGTTGCCGCGCGCGAGGGGCGCCATGAGGTAGAGGAGCAACGGGTCCGCGCCGACGGCTCCTGCTTCTGGGCGGATGTCATCACTACGGCGCTGTATGATCCTGACGGCGGCATCCGAGGATATGCAAAGGTCGTGCGGGACATCACCGAACGCCGGCAGGCGGAAAAAGATCGCGAGCTCTTTCTGCATATGGTATCGCATGATCTGCGCATACCGTTGACTATCATCAACGGTCACGCCGCGCTGATGCAACAGGCGCGCGAATCTCCGCTCAAGGCGAAATCGATGGATTTCAGCATCGACGCGATCCTTCGCAGCGTGCAACGCATGAACGTGATGATTCAGGATTTGGTCGATACCGCGCGGTTCGAGGGTGGACAGCTTACTCTGAAACGGCAGCCGATCGAGCTGGCCGATTTCCTGCCCAAACTGCTCGAACGCTCCTCACCAGCGCTGGACGTGTCGCGCATTCGCCTCGAGATACCTGCCGGATTGCCGCCCGTTGATGCGGATTGCACCCAGTTGGAGCGCATACTGATCAACCTGCTTTCCAATGCGCTCAAATATTCCGATGCGGGCAGCCCCATCCGCGTCTGTCTCCAACAACGGGAGGGCGAAGTGCTATTGTCGATTGGCGATCACGGCAGGGGCATTCCTCGCGCTGCCGTCCCCCATATCTTCGAGCGTTATTATCGCGTGCCGGGTGAACGAAAAGCTGAGGGCATCGGCCTGGGACTCTACATTACCTGGATGCTGGTCACCGCCCATGGCGGGAAGATATGGGTGGAAAGCGAGGAAGGCAAGGGGAGCACCTTCTTCTTCACGCTGCCGGCGACGGCATCCGCCTCTGACTAGACGCTTAACTCTCGCCTCTGTGATCAAAACGATAACATGTTCAGTAGACATGTTGTCGCTTGACATTTCAAACAAACGAATGTATCGTTGAGTTGCAGGCAAAGCTCAAGTCGATTACAAACCGCTCATCATTTTTGTACTAAAATGGGTACAGTGTTGGTACGGGTTCCCGGCGAAAGGGTGAAATGGCCGACGGCCCGGAGAACGGTGAACGCGAATACCACACGCGGGAACAGAGCATGCACGTCGTTATCCGGGACAAGCCTACGGGTTTTATTCGAGATGCATGGGTAAAGCATATAGTGATTGCTTGATAATATGGAGCACGGAACGGTAGGAGTGAGAATATGCCTGAGTTGAGAAAAGATCCGATTACGCAGGAGTGGGTGATTGTCGCTACCGAGCGCGCGCGCCGTCCGTCGGATTTTACCCATCTGACCATCGCCGAGCCGGATAAGCCGGAATACTCGCCGACCTGCCCGTTTTGCCCGGGCAAGGAGTTGATGACGCCGCCGGAGATCCTCGCTTTCCGCCAGGGTCGCGAAGCCAATACGGCGGACTGGTGGGTGCGGGTGGTTCCGAATAAATTTCCCGCGCTGGCCATTGAAGGCGACTTGCACAAGCGCGGCGCCGGAATGTACGATATGATGAACGGGGTGGGCGCTCACGAGGTGATCATCGAAACGCCCAAGCATCATCTCGACCCCTCGGTGATGACCGTCGAGCAGCTCGCGGAGGTGTTATGGGCGTATCGCGAGCGTTATCTCGATCTGCGCAAGGACCCGCGGTTCAAGTATATCCTCATCTTCCGCAACCACGGCAAGGTGGCGGGCGCATCGCTGGAGCACCCGCACTCGCAGCTCATCGCCACGCCGATGATTCCCATCGACGTGCTGAACGAGCTACAGGGGGCCGAGACATATCATAAGTTCCATGACCGCTGCATCTGGTGCGACATGGTGCAGCAGGAGCTCGACCAGGGCATACGGGTGGTGAACGATACCGAGCATTTCGTCGCCTTTGAGCCATTCGCCTCGAAGTATCCATTCGAAACCTGGCTGCTGCCGAAACAGCATCAGGCCAGCTTCCCGATGATGACGCGGGAACGGGTGGTGGATTTCGCCGGCCTGCTGCGCGATACGCTGTTCCGCATCTCGCGCTGCCTTAACTCGCCGCCGTATAACTTCGCCCTGCACACGGCGCCGTGCGGCAACGAGGATTCGGAAGTCTTTCATTGGCATATGGTCATCATGCCGCGCTTGACCATTGCCGCCGGTTTCGAGATGGGCACCGGCATTTACATCAACGTCACCAGTCCGGAAGACGCGGCAAAGTACCTTCGCGAGACGACCGTAAAAGCGGAGGAAAGCCTCGCGGAGCAAGTCAATTCAGATGAACCAGTCGAATCTGTTGAACAGATCGCGGACAGCCGGCCCGAGGAGCAGCCGGCAAAGGTAGAAGTGAAATTATGAGTGGACAGGCGTTTGGGCGGCCGGAGCAGGATGCCGAGGTGCTGATAACGCCGATTCGACGGCGACCTCGCAGCCGCAAGTCGGTTTATACGCGCCCGGTCAATTATTCGCGGATTATTCTTACCACCATATTCCTGGCGGCGCTGGTTGCCGGCGCATATTACTACGTCTACGCGAATTACCTGGTGGCTCATGCGCCGTATGCCGTCAGCCTGGATGGGCGGGTGCTGGCCGTGCTGCGCTCGCGAGAAGACGCCGTACTCGCGCTGCGCCGCTACCGCGCGCGTTATGCGCCGAAATCGCCGGGCGTGGTGGCGTTCGTCGAGGGGGAGCCGCTCATCCGCCCCTATGGCGACGCGAGCGATGTGTTAGCGCTCGACAAAGCGGCGGACAGGCTGAGCAGGCAACTGTCTCCCATGTATGACGGGTATGCCATCTTCGTTTATAGAAAGCCGATGGCGCTGCTGCCCACCGAAGATGATGCGTTGCGGGCGGTTTCGCTGATGCTCGAACGGGGATTGAAAGGCAGGCAGGGAATCCCTACCTTCAAACAGCGAGTGACCATCGATCATCTGCGGTTGAATCTCGATGAAGGGAAATCCATCTTGCTGCTCCCCCCGACGGAAGTCGCCGCGGAGCTGGTTCGCCCACCGCTCCCGCGCGTCCACATCGTCGAGCTTGGCGATAACTTCTGGAAGATCGCTACCGCGAACGGCATCACCGTGGATGACCTGAAAGCGCTCAATCCCGGCGTCGATTACCGCAGATTGCATGAAGGCGATCGGATTAAATTGCCCGACTTGCCCTCGCCGGTTGCCATAGTGGTGCGCGCGACGGAGGAAAAGCAGCCAGCCGCCGTTCCGCCGAAGGATAACCCGAAGCCGGCCGACAGCGGCGCGTCGGCAGAGAACCGCGCGCCGAAAAAGGACGACAATTCGGTTGCGGCGCCTCCAGTGCCGTCGGTTGATCGTAGCGCCGAGGACAAACCGGCGCCGGAAAGCGCCCCACGGAACGCGCGCCGCGCCCCCGCGCCGTGGGTCCGACGATCCGCTCCGCGACCGATGCCCGCGCCGGCGCCCGCTCCGCCGGCTCGCCGCCGGCCTCCGGCAACTGTTCGCCCACCGGAGAATCCGCCTTCGCCACCAGCCGCTCCGCCGGACACGGTCGCCAGACCGAAATCTTATACCGACCGTCGCATGCCGTTGAAGCAAAAGAATCCCGCGCCGGCAGAGAACGGCGAATAACCGGGGAAGGCTGAAAAACCGCTGATCTGCGCTGATCTGCGCTGATCTGCGCTGGTTCCGCCGATTTGCCGCCTCTCCTCATTCTTCCGTGCTTCAGGTATAATCGACTGCGCTGATGTCGATCGATCGAGACAACGTTATTATCATCGGAACCGGGCTGGGGGGATTGCTTGCCGGAGCTTTCCTGGCCGGGGGGGGACGCCGGGTGACCTTTCTGGAAACCCTGGATATCATTGGCGGACGTTTTACCCATCTCGATTACCAGGGATTCGCGGTGCCAACGGGAGCTTTCCACACCTTGCCCGGCGGGGGGCACGGGCCTGTTGCCGCCTGCCTGCGCCGGCTCGGTATTCCGCTCGACGTGGTTGAACCGGATCCGGCGTTTTTGGTGGTAGCTGGAGAAAAGCGGGTGCCGATTTACCTGCCGCCCTTCCACAATCGCAATGCCGGCCTGCGCCGGTCGCTGGAGATCCGCTCGCGGTGGCGCATCATGTTGCGCATGCTCGGTTGCGGTGTGGATTCGTTATTGGGTCGCGAGCATGCCGTCGATGGATTGCTGCGCGGCCTGTCGCCGACCGATCTGCCGTTGCGACTGCTGGATCATCTTACCCGGTTCAGTTTTTGCGTTCCATCGCGCGAAGCGCCGGTAAATTATGTGCTGCGTTCACTGCGTCTTATCAGCGGCGGCACCGGCGAGGGCTTTCTGCGCGGCGGTAATCGCGCGCTGGTCACCTCGCTGCTCGATTACGCGCTGGCGCGGGGCGCCGTGCCGCGCACCCGGACGCCGGTCGCGCGCATCCTCGTCGAAGGTGGCCGCGCCATCGGAATCGAGACCGAAGCGGGGGAACGGCTGCGGGCCGGCACGATCGTCTCCAATGCGGGAGCGCGCGGCACCGCCGCATTGCTCGGCGGGCACGCGCCGGCCTCCTTCACCGCACGGGTGCGGCGCATGAAGCCGGCCTGTGGAGCGTCGCATGCCATTCGCAGCCGCGCGCGGCTGCACGAGCACAACGGCATCGAGCTTCCCCTCGATCTCGACCACGTCGCCGGCATCGCGCCGGTTTCCAATTCCTGTCCGGAGCTGTGCCCGCCGGGCTGGCATTACTCGCTGGCCTATCAGGCGCTGGATCGGGCATTGCCGATCAAGCCACAGGTGGAAGCGGCCCGCCGCGAGCTGTCCGCCTATTTCGGCCCGGAGGCGGAGGTGTTCAATACCGCGACCTACTGGCGCGAATACCCGGCCGGCGCGCTGGCGCCGTGCCTGGGGCAGACCGGCAATAACCGTTTCGCGCCCACCGTGCCCGGCATCGCCGGACTCTACCTGGCCGGCGAGGATGTA
>Ga0172369_10001312_pt1 | contig 35902 bp, 29 predicted proteins | sample LakKiv25m_FD_114539 | JGI IMG/M metagenome (GOLD analysis project Ga0172369, IMG submission 114539) | Freshwater microbial communities from Kabuno Bay, South-Kivu, Congo - kab_022012_11.25m | ecosystem: Environmental > Aquatic > Freshwater > Lake | place: Democratic Republic of the Congo... | reverse complement strand
TTTATTCGGAAAACCAATTGCCACCAAACTTGAAGGATATGGTACATTCCAGAAAAGGAAGTCGGAATATAATGCGTTTATATATGGTTCACAGATCAGTCTTGATTTCGAACTTCCCCGACAGACGTTTTTTAATTCCTTCCTCGCTTATATCAGGAGTGAACGAACCAACTACGATTATCAGGATAAATACATTACAGAAGGTCTTTCGGAATTTCTTCAGAATCAGTCCGGACTTACTGCTGCTGAAGCAGATTCGACCGCAAATTATCTTGTTTCTAATAATCTTGTCGCAAAATCAACGAAAGCCACTAACGCAGTTATAGGGTTCAGACTTGGGAATAATCACACTGATAATCTTGCTTTCCCCACTTCGGGCACAGCTTTGTCAATAAATCTGGAAAGCGGGAATGCACTTGTGAAACTGGGTAATGTCCTCGGTATTATTGATGCGGATGTACCACAGTATGTTAAATTACTCCTGAATTTCAGCGCTTATCTGCCGGTTTATTCAACACGGAACGCCTCTCTTGGATTTAAGAGCAAGATCGGAAATATTTTTACGTATGAAGGAGATGAAGCTCTGATCCCGATTAACCAGCGATTTTACGGAGGCGGAAGCAACTCAATAAGGGGATGGAAAACCCGTGATCTTGTCCCGGAATTCGATCTTAACAAAGTTTCGCCTGATGATGTTTTTAATGTGATCAAGGGATTGGAACCTGGCGGATTTTTTATCCTCGAAGTTTCTGTAGAAAGCAGGAATAAACTCACCGATGATATAGGAGTTACCTTTTTTGCTGATGCCGGAAATACCTGGGACAGCTACAAAAAAGTGCAGCCGCAGGGGATTGCTATCGCTGCCGGTTTTGGTCTCAGATATTACCTCGATTTTGCTCCCTTTAGACTTGACTTTGGTTTTAAGGTTTATGACCCGACTGACAGGAGAAGTTTCTTTAAGAAAAAAGTATTCGGAGAAACCCTTGAGTTTCACCTGGGAATAGGGGAAGCTTTCTAAAGACTTTTTCTTTTAGTATATTTAAAGTTTATCAATTATTTTATTACGCAAATGATCTCCAGCATGACCGGATTCGGAAGGGGCATAAGTAACACTGAAACTTTCAGCCTTGAAGCCGAAATTAAAAGTTTCAACAGCCGCTATCTCGATCTGTCAATAAAACTGCCAAAAGAATTATCCGACAAGGAATTTGAAATCAGAGAGCTTGTCAGGAAAAAAATTCGGAGAGGTAAAGTCTCTGTTTTTATTCAGATCAAAGCCGAGAGTTCCGGCAATACCGGATTTAATCTTGACCAGAAAAAAGTGGAAGGCATTGTTCAGGCGCTTGGCGATATAAAAAAATATGCCGGACTTCAGGATGCTGTAACCCTCAGACACATTCTCGAACTCAAAGAATTTTTGTTTGAGGAGTCATTTGAGGATAAAGATAAAATATTTGAAAATTGCATTAAAGCTGTAAATACTGCTATTGACGATCTGAATTCAATGAGAAAAAAAGAAGGTGCAGAGCTTGAGAATGATCTTTTGCTCAGGCTTTCAGTAATTGAAAACTCAATTAACCGCGCTGAGGAACTGGGCCGTAAACCTGTTGAAGATTATTTTGCCCGTCTTATTGAAAAAGCAAAACAGCTTGTTGCCGGAATCACCGAATATGGGGACAGACTCGAAACTGAACTTGCACTTCTTGCAGAGAGGTACGATGTAACAGAAGAGAATGTCCGAATGCGGAGTCATATTAAAATGTTCCGTGATGTGCTTCAGAATGATGATGAAAGCGGCAGAAAACTGAATTTTATCTGCCAGGAAATGAACCGGGAAGCGAATACTATCAACAGTAAATCAGTTTCCACTGAATTATCGGGGATAGGTATTACAATAAAAGAAGAACTCGAAAAAATCCGCGAACAAGTACAGAACATAGAGTAGTGAAAGGTAAATTAATCGTATTTTCAGCGCCGAGCGGTTCAGGAAAAACAACCGTAATGAAAAAAATTCTGAAACAGTTTCCTGATCTCGTATTTTCTATAAGCGCAACAACAAGGAAAAAGCGTCCGGCAGAAACCGAGGCGAAGGATTATTTTTTTCTTTCAGAAGATGAGTTTACAGAAAAAATTAAAAATGATCTCTTCGTTGAATGGGAAAAGTTTTACGGGTACTATTACGGAACTCTTAAAAGTTTTGTTGATGACAACATTTCTTCCGGTAAAAATGTTATTTTTGAAGTTGACGTAAAAGGTGCAATAAGCATTAAACAGAATTATCCTGAGGCGAATCTTATTTATCTCCTGCCTCCGAGTATTGAAGAATTACGCAACAGGCTGATTGCCCGGAAAACTGAAACTGATGAGGATTTAAGGAAAAGAATTGAACGTGCCGAGCTCGAACTTAGTTATAAGGACAGGTTCGATTTTGTGGTATTAAACGATAAGCTTGAAAAAGCTATAAACGAAGTTTGTGAAATAGTTGAAAAAATAATAAAAGGAGATAACCATGCAGCTTAAACCGGTTGATCTGAAAACGATGGAAAAAAACGTCAAAAACACCTATGAAGGCGTTATTGTCGCTTCGAGACGTGCCAGACAGATTAATGACGACGTCCGTAAAGATTTTTCAGAAAGATTAAAAGAGATTGCCCCGACAACAGAGGATGATGTTGAGGAGAAGGAAAACCCGGAACAGTTGAAACTTTCTCTTGAATTTGAAAAAAAGCCGAAACCCCATCTTGTAGCGCTTAAAGAAATGATGGATGGTAAAATTGAATTCAGGTACAAAGATACTGAAGTAAAATAAATTTTATTTTTACTGAAAAGCTGCCTGTATGCCGGGCAGCTTTTTTATTTTTAAACTGCAGGCAGTGGAGAATTGCAATCCGACATATATCGTTACTGATATATTGAAGCTGATATCACTCGTAAAATTCCAGAATTCGCAATATTATTTCATCATAGCATATTGCTCTGATTGCTCTTCGTATGCAGATATTTTAATTATTGAATTAGTAATCCTTCCGTGTGTTTTATTCTTCTGACGCAGATACAAGGGTGCAGCACAATTTAGGTTCCATAGAAACCCGGGGATTTACTATTAAAAATCGCCCGATTTTATGCAGTGAATAATAAGGGGTATTTTTACTTTTACAATAAATAAATATTTTTATTTTTTCTTCCTGACGACTTAAGTAAATTTAGTGTTTCGGATAACGGATAATAATCATTTCTCTTCATTGGGCATGACATTAAACAGACAGGTGATACCTTGATAGATAATTTTGCGGGCAAAAAAATTCTTCTGGGAGTAACAGGGGGAATAGCAGCATATAAATCAGCTTTGCTGGTCAGAGAATTTGTTAAGAGAGGAGCATCCGTAAAAGTTGTGATGACACCTTCTGCCATAGAATTTATTACCCCGCTGACACTTTCTGCATTGAGCGGCAACCCGGTTATTATAAATACATTTCCTTCGGGCGACGGGCAAACCGAATTCAAAGCAACATGGCATATTGAACTTGCTCTCTGGGCAGATATTATGATCATCGCTCCTGCGACGGTTAATACTATTGCAAAACTGAGAGCCGGTATCTGTGACAATGCTCTGCTGACTCTCGCTGCCGCACTGCGTTCACCACTGCTTATTGCACCTGCTGCCGACCTTGATATGTATTCCAAACCGCAAAACAACGAAAACATTCAATATCTCGAAAGTATTGGGACTTATATTGTACAGGCAGAATCAGGAGAACTTGCAAGCGGACTTTCAGGAAAGGGCAGAATGGCTGATATCGGAAAAATAACAGATGCCGCTGAAACACTCCTGCTTGGGTACAATAACGACCTTAAGGGCAGAAAAATATTAGTAACAGCAGGTCCAACTTATGAAGATATCGATCCCGTAAGGTTTATTGGCAACCGTTCTTCCGGAAAAATGGGGTTTGCCATTGCAAGAGCAGCATGGTTAAGAGGAGCAGAAGTAAATCTTATCTCCGGACCAGTCAATCTCAATATTTATCCCGAAATTCAGATAACGCAGATACGTTCCGCGCTTCAGATGAAAACGGAAGTTGAAAAACAATTTATTACGAACGATGCACTTATTATGTCTGCCGCTGTTGCAGATTACCGACCTGTTGATTATAAATCAAAAAAAATTAAAAAGGAAGATGGGCTGGAGAATATAAGGATTGAAAAAACAGCCGACATTCTCACCAATTTACAGAAGACAAAAAAGCAGATGATCATAGGGTTCGCACTTGAAACCGATAATGAGAAAAAAAATGCCCTGAAGAAACTTAAATCGAAAGGAACTGATTATATTGTTATGAATTCTCTCCGCAATAAAGGTGCTGCTTTTGAGAATGAAACAAATGTTGTGACTGTATTTGATGAAAAAGGGGTTCTTCTGGAGACAGAAATTGAATCCAAGTTTTCGATCGCTCATAAAATTCTTGACCTGCTGAAGGAAAATTAATGACTACAAAAAAAGAAATAATTGAAAGCCTTAAAATCCAGAGAGAAATTTTCGGCGATCTTTTATATAGCAGAATAGATATACCGGAATCGTTCCCGGAAGAAGAAAAGATTTTGGAGCCACCGGTGAAAAAGCCGGAAGGATACATTTCAAAACCAGCGCCGGAAATAAAAGAAGCCGGTATGACATACGACCTGAATCTGGGCAAATTTGTTGAAAAAACAGAAAAAAAGCCGGCTATAGAGAATAATACAATACCGGTAAAACCTGCAATACCTCCTATAGATGCCGCCTGGCAGAAAACAAATGATATGGATTCACTCAGACTTGCTATACAGGATTGCCAGCTTTGCAGACTTGGAGCTACCAGGAATAAATTTGTGTTTGGTACCGGTTCGCATACAACTGATATTATGGTGATCGGGGAAGGACCGGGAGCAGACGAGGACAGATTAGGTGAGCCATTTGTAGGTAGAGCTGGGCAGCTTCTGAATGATATTCTCGCAGCTATTAAATTCCCGCGTGAATCGGTCTATATTGCAAATATTGTCAAATGTCGTCCTCCTGCAAACCGCAACCCGCTGCCTGATGAGGTTAGTACCTGCATTCCATTCCTGCATAAACAAATTGAGATAATAAAACCGAAAGTGATACTTTGTCTTGGTCTCGTTGCAGCAAATTCGCTTCTTAACGACAATACAAACCTGACAAAAATGCGCGGGAAAGTATTCGAATTCGGCTCTGCCAAGGTAATGGTGACCTATCATCCGGCTGCTTTGCTGCGTAATCCTAATTGGAAAAAATTCACCTGGGAAGATGTACAGGCTTTCAGGAAACTATACGATAATATTATGGGCAGCTAAAATGAATAATATGAACGTTGATATGAATAAATTACTTTCAGAAAGCAGGAAGATACCTGCGAATCTTGAAGTTGAGATGAAAGTTATTGGGGCGATGCTTCTGAATAAAGCCGCCATAGAAAAATCTTCTGAAATTCTGACTCCCGAATGTTTTTTTGATGAAAAGAACAAACTGATATTTGAAGCGATAAGAAGTCTTGTCAATAAAATGATCCCCGTTGACACGGTCTCGATTTACGAAGAATTGAAAAACCGGGGACAGATTTCTGCGGTCGGCGCGGGTTATCTGGCGCAGCTTTCACGCGATATCTCTTCGGCTGCAACAGTTGAATATCATTCACGATTAATCCTTGAAAAGTGGACACTGCGTAAATTGATAGAGACTTCTCTGCAGATTGCAGGCGCTGCCTACGAGGACAGAGGCGATGTTTTCCAATTGCTTGATGAAGCCGAAAAGAACATTTTTGAGATTACAAAAGGTACAAGCAGCAACACAGTCCGGACGATGAAAGAAGTTGTAAATGAGACTATCGAATTGATAGAAGCTGTTCATTCCAACAAAATCACAAATGTCGGAGTTTCATCGGGATTCGTCAAACTCGATGAAATGCTTGGCGGTTTCAGGAAATCCGATCTTATAATTGTCGCAGCCCGCCCTGCAATGGGTAAAACCGGTTTTGCCCTTTCCTGTCTGAGGAATATTGCAGTCGCTTCTAAAGAACCGGTTGCGTTTTTCAGCCTTGAAATGGATGCCACCCAGCTTGTTACACGACTCATTTCAGCAGAGTCCAGAATTGATGCACACATGATACGTACCGGAAAATTTAAAGCAGAGGAAGGTTCGAGAATAAGTAAAACTGTACACCGGCTCAGCGATGCTCCCGCATTTATTGACGACAGCGCCGCTCAGACTATTCTTCAGATACGCGCAAAAGCCCGCAGACTTGTCGCTGAACACGATGTGAGGGCAATCTTTATTGATTACCTCCAGCTTATTGAATCTGATTCGAGAACTGAAAATCGTGAACGTGAAATATCGAACATATCTCGTTCTCTCAAAGCGCTTGCCAAGGAATTAAAAATACCTGTAATTGCGCTCTCGCAGCTAAACCGTGCAGTGGAATCAACAGGTGATAAAAAGCCGATGCTTTCACATCTAAGGGAATCCGGATCAATTGAACAGGATGCTGACGTTGTCTGTTTCCTGTACAGACCTGAGTATTATAAAATAATGATCGATCCCGAAACTAATGAATCAAATGAAGGTATCGCAACTGTTATTATAGCGAAGCACAGGAACGGACCTGTCGGCGAAGTAAGGCTAAGGTTTTTCAAAGAATATGCGAAATTTGAAAATCTCGATCTTTCCTTCGATAACCTGCCGATTCCGGGAAATAAAAAATCACAAGACGGAGATTACACATTTTGAGAACTCTTTTTTCATTTGTTTTATTTTTTCTTGCGCTCACAGCCTCTTCTTTCGGCGCGGGACCTGATTCTCTTCTTTTTTCCTCTCTTACAGAGCAGGCTATCCGTAACGGATGGGCTGAATTAACTTCGCAGGAGATTTTCTACAGAACAGTCAGATATCTTGAAGATTATTCTTCTGTATCTTATAAGGCAGATGGAGAAAGTATATCCACAGATAAAATTAACCTCAACCAGCCGAACAAATACGCGCAGATATCCTATTCTCTTGCATTTACTAAGGCTGTTCAGAGCGGTGATCTTTCCGAAAAGAATTTCCATAAAAATTATCTTTTTGCTGCAAGAGGGAGTTCGGGCGAGGATTCTCAGTTGCTTGAATTTAAGGGCTATCAGGACTGGTTTGCTTTTCTGCAGCAGTCAGGTTTTATATTCGGCGTATTAAAAGGCACTGATCCGAGGGGTGATTCTTTAAAGACAGCAGACAACGGGATACTCGATGCAACAATTATGGCGCCGTCTGAGATAGCTGAAAACAGCCTGCGCTTTTCGAACGGGGATATAATCCTTTTTATCAAAGATAATATGCCCGAATATTCCGGTGTTATTATGCTGGATTCAAACAATCAGCCTCATATTATTCATTATCCTTACTCCGGCAGGGGAGCTGTGCGATCAAAAGAAACACTTTCAGAGTTCGTAAGGAAGAAAGGAATATACGAGGGAATAAAAATTTACAAGGTTAAGGGATAAATATATTCGGGTCATTTCAGGTTTTTTAATACCCGCAAAGCTCGCAGAGTATTCCAGCGGCTTGGTTTTCCAGATTGCTCCATCAAAAAGTGCGTCTGTCCGGGATGAGCAGAACTCAAATTCCAGGTTCCGGCTTTGTTCTGCTTTAGTTCCAGAATTTCGAGCGCCGGGTTCATCCTGAAATCGTAAGCTCGACCGGAGTACTGAAAATAATCCAGCGCACGGAGAATATCATATTTCCATCGGCAGGGATAATGAAGTTTCAGAAATGCATCGCTGATTATTTTTCCGGTACGGTCAGATAAATATAATCTGTGAATCAGTAAAAATTCCTCAGCGCTTTTAATAGCTTTTTGTATTTCAGTCCTGCGGTATCCGAAGCCGGCTTTCAGAAATTCAGTAAGCCCTTCGAGAACCGAAATTGTGGAATGTAAAGAACTGTGTTTTGCGCCGCATCTTGTTGTTCTGCAATTGAATCCGCCGTCGGGCATTATTTCTTTTAAAAGACTATCCACGACTGAGTGCAGGCTTTTCTCTTCAGTTTTGAAGTACGAGGCATAATTGAGGAACATTCCGTTTACACAGACATCACTATAATCGGATGTAGAAGGACCCAGCCTAATACCGCCATCATCCGCCTTGCAGCATTCCAGAGTCAGCCTTATCGTGTCCTGCACATTGCCATTGGTGCTTTCCAGTTCAATATTTCGTAAATCGAGCAGTGTGTAATGTGTAGAAATCCACTTCGGCTGATAAAATCTTTCGCCCCAGTGCCCGTTTGGATTTCTTGCTGATAAAAATTGCCTGCCCCAGCCTTCTTCTTCTATCCTGAGTTGTAAATCGCTTCTATCTTCTCCCAGAAGATCGCGGTGAACCTGATACTGAATAGCAACATCGCCTTCAAGGAGCCAATGGATAATCTGTTCTTCGGTCAAATTACGTCCTGTTTGCTATTTACTAATCATCCTGTTGATCTATTGTAAAAATCAAGAGTCTTATTTACAGTAATATCAATTTAGTATTCATCTCTTGGTATGTAAAGCGAAATCCAATTTTTCTCATTAAGCATTTTTCCGATATAAACGATCTGACCGACATGATAAGAATAATGGGCAAGTTGTCTGTTTATGGCTCCAATCACTGTATATCGTTTCGTCCGGATAAATATAATTTTTGTAAGGTCTTTAGCAGAAATATTTTCAAGTGTATCAAAAGTAAGCTTCCAGCCTTCTTCCCACAAAGCCATAATTTCGTCTCTGCTTTTTATGTCGTTGACGAATTCATTCTGCCTTTTTCTCCATTCTTTTTCCCCGTTCGATGATAAAAAATCAGTCCAGCGGGAGAGCATGTTGCCCCGTAGGTGCTTCACGATAACAGCAATACTGTTGCTTTGTTCATTATACCGCCAGAAAAAATGGGCGTCTTCCAATTGAACGAATGTTTTCTCACCCAATAGTTTCTGATTTCTGAACTGTGATTTTATACTGGCTAAGTAATTTTCCGCGATAATTGTTTTTTGAGATTTGAACTTAAACAGACGAATAAACAATTTCCCATCAGGAATAATATTAAAAATTCTCCGCAGTTTCGACATTAACTATATAGACAATATCTTATAATTTCTAAAGACTCATTAGATGCTGAAAATAATCCGGGACACGCTTGTTTTTCGAAAAGAAATTACTAACGACTAATTGAGCGAATAATTTCATTCAGACTGCCGGATTTACATAAATTTTGCTTCGAATATTAAGCAGATTTCAGTATCTGAATCAAGAACCTTCTGCCATTACTTTAATCTTGGCTAAAGCTTTCGGGAATGTGTCGTCAAAAAATTTGATGGCTCCCGGAGAAAGATCGACCTCGGCTGTCAGAATTGTTTTTCCATCGGCTGCTTTCAACGAATAGCTCTCAAAAGAACCCGACCATTCATCAGTTTTATCGTCCAAAGGCTGTTCCTCAAATTTTTTCACTTCGCCTTTATGCTGAAAAAGCATATATGAGTTCGGGACACAAAATATTACATCAGCATACATTCCGTCACCTCCTTTGGACAGAAAATGAATCCGCCCGCCCTGCTCAAGTTTTCCTGAATAATAGGAGCCCTCACTAAAAACTGAAGTCCATTTGCGGTATGCGTTATCATCCCATAGAATATTCCATACTTTTTCCGCTGTGGAATTAATGACGGAATTATAAGAATGTTTTCTCAATCCATATACATAATTTTTCAGTGCGGCTATTATACCATTCCAGCCAATCCGGTAATTCTCCGGTGCAAATGCTTCTCCGGCATCTGCAAAATTTTCGAGACCTTCATGCTGAATTATTACCTTAGTATTTCCATCTGTTTCTTCGAGAATCCATGTGACAACACTCTCGCCCTGACTATGGCCGGGATGTGTCCAGGTGTGCGAAAATAATTTATCCGGCTCAATCTTTTTGACAGTACAACGATGATGAAATTGATTTTGTCCACCGGGTTCGAAAAAGTTAAAAACAGCACCAGGTTTTAATTCAAAATCGGGGATATCGAAATACCATACTTTCATCTGTTCTTTATCCGTCAATGCATTCCATATAACTGAAGCAGATTTTTTCACAATGATCTCTGACGATATCATTTTGTCCCTTTCGAGATTTTAGTTCTTAGGAATAATGTAGTTATAAGTGACGTAATTGTTCCTATAAACAATGCGCCCACTACACTCTGAATGGCGTAGTTCCTATAGCTGAAAAATTGTTGAGCCTCCTCCAAAGTTTTGTGATATCCGGTTTTCACAGAGTAGGCAATAACATTCGGAAAATATTCAGGTGTGATAATAAAAGTTATGATCCACTGAGTGAGCGGAGAAAGTGCCGCCACTATAAGCGTTATCAATATTCCTGCGATAAAGCCCTGTTTAAAATTCATGTTGTTCCCGTAATAATTTTTCTTTTTGTCTCTCAGGGCAAGAACATATACTAAGACTGCGGGGATTGCAAAAAGATTGGTGAGATAATAATGCTTATCAATATGAGTACTGTGAAGTCCGGAAATTTTTTCCAAAACCATCCATAAAAGACTCATAACAACAAATATCAGAGCCCATTTTATTTCTAATATATATTTTTTCATCTCTATTTTCCTCACATATGTTGTGTAATAATCAAATATTTGTTAATGTTATTTCAGACGCAGCCGGTAATCTTATTATTACGGCATAATACTCCATCCCGAAAGAATTGAATTCAACTTCCTGTTCGGTGTGTAAGAAGATTTTTATCACTTTGAAAAGTGATGGAAAGATATTGATTTATTCCAAAGTAAAAAAGCAAAATAATTCATATTATTCTTATGAATTTAATCCGGATTTCCAAATAATATATTCGAGGGATTATGATGGTTAGCCCGTCGTACTTATTATGCTGGCAATTTTACTTATTTTCTTAATTTTCGAATAATAAATAATAAACCAGGTTCGGACAAAAAGAATGAAAAACTTTATTGAATTGACCCAGAAAGGGAAACGGAAAGTGATAGGGCTGATGACCGGCACGTCACTTGACGGTGTGGATACGGCTCTTGTGGAAATAACCGGGAATGGTCCGGATACAAGAATTGAGCTGATCGGTTTTCTTGAATACCCTTTTCCAGCCGGTTTCCGTGATTTTGTGATAGATCAGTCGAGAAGGGCAACTTCGAATGTCGAAGATCTGTGCCGGCTGAATTTTCTGCTCCCGGATATATATGCTGATGCGGTCCGAACGCTTTGTGCCGAGACAGGGCATGATCTTGCCTCAATTGATCTTATCGGCAGCCATGGTCAGACTGTGCAGCATCTGCCGGAGAAACATAAATTTTTCGGGTACAGTATTTCCTCCACACTCCAGATTGGCGATCCTGCTGTTTTAGCTAAGAAACTCGGTATTGTAACAGTCGGCGATTTCAGGACAGGTGATGTTGCTTTGGGAGGTCAGGGCGCTCCGCTTGTTCCATATTTTGATTATATAATTTTCAGGGATAATAGTGTCAGCCGTGCTCTCCTTAATATAGGCGGGATATCAAATTTCACGGTTTTGGATAAAAACGGCACTCAGGAAGATGTTTATGCATTTGATACCGGTCCCGGGGGTATGTTGATTGATATCTGCGCCAAAAGGTTTTACGGCAAAAATTATGATTCGGATGGAGCTTTCGGCGCCTCGGGCAATTTTTGCCTGTCACTTTTTGAAGACCTGAAAGCACAGGATACGTTCATTGACAGGAAGCCTCCCAAATCAACGGGGCGTGAACTTTATGGAGAGGAATTTCTTACGGGATTATTTGAAAAATACGGGTATATAGCTCAGGCAGACTGGATGCATACAATTATAAAGTTCACTGCTTACGGCATTCACGAAAATTACCGGAAATTCGTTTTTGACGAAACCAGAATTGATGAACTTATCGTAAGCGGAGGCGGGGCAAGGAATAAGTTTCTGCTCAGATGCCTTTCAGGATATTTCGGTGAAGGAGTCAGGATCAGGGTTATAGACGAGCTTGGCATCTCGTCTGACGCAAAGGAGGCGATATGTTTTGCTGTACTGGCAAATGAAACAATATCGGGTAATGCCTCGAATATTCCACGGACAACTGGCGCCGCAAAAACGACTATACTAGGGAAAATATGCCTGCCTTAAAGGTTGCAATAACCGGCGCATCAGGAGCGCTCGGCGGCTATCTTTTAAGAGCCTTGTCCGGGGAGTACGCCCTGCTGGCAATGAGCAGGGGAGGATCAGCAGATCTCAACAGGGCAGAAACCGCACATTACGATCTGCGGGATTCACGAGAGATGACGCATATCCTGCGAAAATTCAAACCTGATGTCCTTGTGCATAATGCAGCGGTTTCCACCACTGCCGCAGCAGATAGTTTAGGGCTGCGGGAAACTTACGATATAAACGTGAATGCCACAGAGAATCTTGCCGCGCTTTCGGCGGAACTTGGTTCCCGGATGATCTATCTCTCGACTGATCTTGTTTATGGCGGTTACCGCGGCTCATTCCTGAAAGAGGATGCCAAACTGGTCCCGATCTCTCTATATGCTGAGTCCAAACTTATGGGGGAGGAAGCAGTAAGGAAAAATACCGACAATTTTCTGGTGCTGCGGTCATCACTGCTCCTTTCAGCCGGGCATGGTGTGGAAAAGAATTATTTCGATTATGTTTACAGAAATCTGAAAGAAAATAAACCAGTACAATGTTATGATGATGAATTCCGCTCACCCCTGACAATGACTGAGGCAGCACGGCTGATAAAGGGGCTAATCCTTTCAGATCAAAAAGGGCTGACGCTGAACTTTGGAGGGGGCGAAAGGGTCTCGCGACTTGATGCTGCAAAAATACTCTGCAGGATTTTCGGGTTCGATCAGAATCTGCTGAAACCGAATTCCCTTATGGAGTCTGCGCATCCTTATAAAGTGCAGGATGTTTCGATGGATATCTCACTTATGAAAAATTTCGGGATTGTTCCGCTTTCCCTTGAAAAAATGATAATTAATGAAGTAATAGTTTAAATTTAAACGTTTTTATCTCGTAATGCCCTTAAATTTTAAGTTGATATGTGAAAATTTTACGAAAAAAATCGAGGAGCGGTTAATTTTTGCCCATCGGGTGATAAAATCCGTCAAGTATTATCTTTGAATTATTAATGAAATTACTTAATATTATAAAAGACTGACATTTTTTTTTGAACAGGCAAGCCGGAAATAAATTTGACTGCCTGATCGTTTCAGCAGATATTTTTTCTTTATATAAATTCATTAATCTATCATAGGAGTTATACATGAAATACCTCTTTACAGCCTTTTTACTGATTGTATTATCTTTAACAGTTCAAGCCCAGAACATTTATGAATATGTCTGGAGTATGAACCAGATGCCGTTTCAGCAAGCGCAGAAATCTTCGGAAATGGCGATGGTCAAAGCCGGATTTGATACCGATAACGATGGCAAAGGTGAGTTCATTTGTGCTTATACTGATCTCGACAGTAATTATATTATGATGTATGAGGCTAACGGCAACGATACTTATGATCTTGTCTGGTACTGGCTTTATCCTGTCCCGGCGAATTCATTTGCCGGTATAACGGTTGGCGATATGGATGACGATGGTGTTCCCGAAATTATTACGACTATGCCCTCTACAACGGTAAATGAGCCAAACCCGCCGCGCCTCTGGATTTTTGAGTGGAACGGTGTTCAGGGTGAAAACAAATACGGTGTGTATGGAGCAGGCGATATGGCCGAGCCAACAATTTCATGGAATTTTAATGTTGACGATAATACTGATTTCAGACCATACAGCCTTATAGTCGAAGATATTGACAACGACGGCACGAGTGAATTGATTGTGGGCAGCCGTCAGGGTACAAGAGGACGCGAGGTACTTATTGCTTCACTCGTTGGAGAATTCGGCGGTTTCGCATCGTTCGATATTGAATACAATCTTCAGGGATTGAGCGGCGGAAGTTTATACAGCGTAACAACCGGCGATCTTGATAATGACGGCAACAGGGAAGTTCATGCGCTGATATGGAATTATCTGACATTCCATGTAATCGAGTGTACAGGACCTGATACCTACGAACTTAAAAACAGTCTTGAAACTATCATGCAGTCAACAAGTGTTGATTACGGTGCAGTAGATGGTGTTGTATGCACTGATATTGACGGAAATGGAAAGAACGAACTATTTATTGCGGGTACAGAAGCAACGAACACAGTATTTGTTGTCAGCGATGTTGATGATGTTTCAACTCTTACCGCTGATGATTTCAAAGTTTTGATGGAAGTTCCGGTAAATGCTCTTGGTAAATTGCGCTCCATGCAGGTATTCGATTTTGACAATGACGGGAATATGAGTCTTGCAGTTGCCGGCGAAACAAACGGCCAGCTTTATGATATCGAATATGACGGCGACGGCGATCCGGCTCTTGCAGAGAACTGGGTAGTAAATGTAGCTTTCGATATATTCCAGTATAGCGGATTTGATCCGGCAGCCAATCCGACAATAAGCCCGAGATTATTTTACGCTTCACCGGCAGCCGATATGGATGGCGACGGCGAAAATGAATTCGTTACAGTGAATTACAGATCGACCTTTGATGTTTGGCCTGGAGACGGTTATATCTTTATGGTTGAGCACAGAACTCCTAACAGCGTTGCTGACGATAATAGATTGAATCCGGATGAATTCGGTCTTTCACAGAATTACCCGAATCCTTTCAACCCGACTACAAACATCAGCTATAATATTCCTGAAGCTGGTTTTGTTACGCTCAGAGTATATGATGTTCTTGGAAATCTCGTTTCGGAAGTTATTGATGGTTATAAAGAAGCCGGTATTCACCGTGCTGAATTTAACGCTTCAAATCTTTCCAGCGGAGCTTATTTTTACAGGATTGAATATAACGGACAGAGTCTGACCAAAAAACTGCTTCTGATGAAATAATATTTTCTGCTAATTTTTTCAGCCGCCTGTTCGTTAGTATTTACACGTTCAGGCGGCTTTTTTTTATCCCTTCAGGGGGCGGCACAAATTTCTGTTTTCATCTCTGAACTGAATTTTGCGGCATCATCACCGGCAATCAGTGCATTATACCGGCGGCTCGAAGAGTTCCGGGCGATGTTCGTAATTTTTCAGGATAGCCGAAATTCCCGGCTCCTTAATTTCGAGCAACGAACCGAGTGATTCAAGCTCAGGTAACTTTAGTCTGGTTTTTGATACAACTTTTGGGATTACCTGAGTATTTCCTTCCGTATCATCACCAATTCTGCCAAAAACTTTTTCAAGCATATATCCATTTGGATTAAGAATTTCACTTTCACCGAATAATTTCCGGAAAGTTTCTTCAAATTTCGGCTCACTGAATTCATAATGTGTGCAGCAAAGAGCCCCGAAAACTTTATTCCCTGCAGGCGTGAGGCTGCCGAGAAATTCTTTCAGCATACAATTAATTTCAGAGGAAGCCGGATTCCTCTGAATAACACTTTCAACATCAGGCAGCGATCTTGAAAGAATATTTCCTGCTTCGATGCCGCGGCTGAGGAGGCTTTCACGGTGCTGATTGCCCCGTATTGTTGTGGGAGTTCCCATTATGATGACTGATGATCCCGGATTTGCCCGTAGTTTCTCTTCAATGAGTTCAGCTCCGGTTTCAACTATGCCATAAAACAGGGGAGTTTTGCTATCGCTGTATTTTGTATCCCGGAAAACTACTGACAGTGTGTTGCACGCAATAAGCACGATATCGGGTGAATAATGGCGTATCATTCCCCCTATTGCCGCTTCAAAAGTGTTTACCTTTTTCGCATAATCTTCAATTAAGTTATACCCGCCATCCTCGACCGGAAGTGAATTGTAGTACACAAGATTTATTTTTTCCGGACCCTTTATACTACGCAGATATTTAATGCTTTCAGCAAAAATATTGAGTCCGCCGAGTCCGGAATCAGTTACGATAACGGTAAGTTCTTTTCCTGAGCCAGGTTGAAATTCAATCATAATAGCACTATTTATTTTAGTATTAAAAATACCAAATTCGAATAAATTCAATGCCCGCGATTCGTTATTTTTAAATACTGAATTTTTGGATTTTTGCATGAGGGCATGATGGAAAATATTGTCGGGAATTTCTATTGTAATTACGAATGGTATTTCGAAAAGTCTTTTTATCACAGGTATTTTGATCATAAAGAAATAAAAAACCTTATTCTCTATAGACTGCCGCAGAACGATATATTTACTGTCACCGAAGTTGGGAGATCAGTCGAGGACAGGGAGATCTATCTTGTTAAAGTTGGGTCTGGCAAGACAAAAGTACTATTATGGTCGCAAATGCACGGAGACGAACCGACATCAACAGCAGCCTTTTTCGATTTTTTCGGATTCCTCTTAAAAAACGATAAATGGAACGATGTCCGTGGAGATCTTCTCCGCTCACTGACTTTATACTTCGTTCCAATGCTGAATCCTGACGGAGTGGAAAGATTCAGCAGGTACAATGCCCAGGGAATCGACCTGAACAGGGACGCAAAAGCCCTGGTGGCGCCTGAATCCCGGATACTTGACCGGCTGGTGAACGATATAAAACCCGATTTTGCATTTAATATGCACGATCAGGATTTCAGATGGTCAGTAGGAGGCGGGAAACAGATGGTTACACTATCATTTCTTGCGCCTGCTTTCGATGAAGCCCGAACCGTTGACGAACCAAGGCGGAAGGCAATATCATTACTCTCGACTGTTATCAGGGATTTCGACGAAATATGTCCGGGACGAATTACACGGTATTCAGATGATTTTGAACCTCGTTCCTTTGGCGATACGATTGCTGGGAAAGGAATCTCCACTATTCTGATCGAGTCAGGAAGATATGAAATGTTTGATTCCGATAAAAGACGGGTTCGCCAGATACTTCCCGCAATATTATTCCATTGTTTTTTAAAAATAAGCAACAATGATTTCGAAGACGATGGCACACTTTATAATAATACTCCGTTCAACGGAAAATTTCTCTACGATCTCATAATGAGAAATGTAAAATTCACAAAGAACGGGGTGAGTGCGATAGCTGATTTTGCGGTTAACAGGAACTTTCATTTTAATCCGGAAAATCGCAAACCATATTTTATCTCTAACCTGGAAGCAGTGGGCGACCTTTCACCATTTTTTGGTTATTACGAAGCGGACTGCACAGGCCTTGAAATAATGCCTTACGATAAGTATCCGGATCTTTATGAGTTAAAGGAAATCATTGCTGATCACCCTAAACTGCAGCCGGTTTATCCGGGTTCATCAGATTTCAGAGGATTTCCGCATCCCGGCGAAATTCAGTTGAGTGATGATTTTCCGGCGATTAACCGCCGCGCTGATTTTTTCCTGACCGATGGAAATAATGTGAGGTTTATTGTTTTGAACGGAAGAATGCTATCCTATCCGCATATCAAAAGAATGAAGGATATCTCAATTTAATACTGCCGGAATAGGGATTACATATTCCTGTTACGGCAAAATTTTAAGGAACAAGTCAATGATTAAACATTCATTTTCTTCAGTTGATGAATATATCTCAGTTTTTCCGGAAGATGTGCAGGTAATAATGCAGCAAATCAGGGGGATTATTCTTAAAACAGCTCCTGATGCATTGGAGGGGATATCATACGGAATGCCTTCGTATAAATTATATGGAAAAGTCCTCGTTTATTTTGCGGGCTATAAAAAACACATAGGGTTCTATGCTACACCTTCAGGACACGAGAACTTTGCAAAAGAACTCTCACAGTATAAACAGGGCAGAGGATCGGTTCAGTTTCCGCTCGATAAACCAATTCCTTATGATCTTATTGCTGAAATTACTGCATTCAGAGCCGCAGAGAATCGAGAAGAATAATTCCGGAGATTTGCTGCGCCTATTCTCCGGTAAAGGAAATTTTATCGAAACATCTATCTTAAACCAGCCATCTGCCTAATTACAAAGGGCTTCGGCAATTTGTTCTGTTTTTCGATCATTGCATAGTGCAAGGCTCGCTTTCCAGAGACGATCCTGATTCCCTTTATCCAGCACGAAATTATCCTCCGGAATTTCAGAAAATTTGTTTTGCTTCCATGTGATAAATTTTCCGGATCTTTTTAAGCTTTCTTCCAAACTTTCAGTAAATAAAGGAGCCATTATTGATCCGCATTCATCGATGGAAATAAATCCTCCTAAAAATTTTATAATAGTGGCAATTGTTTTCATATAAAGGGGAATGATGTTAATCTGATTGCTCCAGACGGTTTTTGATATTTCAAAACCAATAAATGTCACACGTGAAGAATCTCTCATTTTATATAAATTATGCAGTTTGATCAGGAACATTCTTTTTGCCGCCATCGCCTGATGAATTCCCTTTTCATAACCCCAGCCATTCTTCATCTGCATATCATCCCAGATAATATTGCCGCCTCTGGTGACATTAAAAATAATTCTCCCGCCATTTTCTGAATTCTCCAGAAGGTTCAGCAGATTAAGCGTCAGCATGAACTGAGATAGATAATTGACCTGGAAATGTGAATCCATGCCGTCCTCCGTCTCCACCCTTCCGGCGGCATAACCAAGACCGGCATTAATAAAGACTGAATCGAGCGATTTATGTTTGTTTTGAATTTCATTAACAGCATTACGGACATCGCTGAGTTTAGCCAGATCGCACAAAAGCAGGGACAGCTTTTTATTCGTTGTGGCATTTTCGATTTCTTTGATTGTTTCCAGCCCTGATTTTTCAGAGCGGCAAAGCAAAATAATTTGGTGGCTTTGATTATCGCTGCCGGCGAGTATCTTTGAGACACCCTTTCCCATTCCGTTGGTGGCGCCAGTAACTAAGATTTTCATGATAATTCCTGTGTCACTATTTATATGTTTTTAATGACCGAAACTGCTATCTCCGTTAGGCTGTCTGAATCTCTCAGATCAGCGGAACTCTAAAAAATCTCAACGGCTTATTCTAACTCTGCATTTAAGTATTTATCTATCCCTGAAATTTAGCGAAGAAGAACCATTTTTTTTACGGAATTGAAATTACCCGCCTTAATTCTGTAGAAATAAATTCCGCTCGAGAGTCCGGCTCCGTCAAATTCATAACTGTACGAACCGGCGTCTAAAAATCCGTTTAGAAGAACTGCGGCCTGGTTGCCGAGGATGTCATATACTTTCAGAGACACATCGGATGCCTGGGGTAAATTGAAGCTTATTTTTGTTGCGGGATTAAAGGGATTGGGATAATTCTGATGAAGTGAAAAATCAGCCGGAATTCCCTGCCCCGGTGTTTTAACGTCAACAATTAAACCGAACTGAGCGCCATTAATTACCGCAGCGGTGAGACCGTAAAAGAGCAATTCGCCCACGCTTCGGGTCAAACCAAATCCATCTGTTATCGTGAATTCAGCATCACCAGATGAATTTACTGATTCCATGTGAAAGCTCATGTAATATTTATCCAGTCCAAAGATTTCCCTAATCCCGGCAGCACTTACAGTTGTTATAACAGTATCCTCCCCAAATATCTCAAAGCTCATTGTATCGCCAATAGCGAGGCTGAAATCATACCTGAGTTTTTCCTGAGCGCCGGACTGACCATAGGCGTAAAGCTTTGCGCCCTCCTTTCTGAAATAGCCGCCTGCCAGATCGCCCTGAATATATGTATAGGTTTTTCCGTTCGGCATGAGGGTATCATATACAGCTATGCTATGGCTGAAATGACCAGGTGATTCGGAATATTGCCAGATATTACCGATTTCAAGCGGAAAATTTATCGGGGGATTCTGCCCTGATACTTCGGGGGTAATTACTAAAAGTGAAATTAAAAGAGTAAATAATATTTGTCTCATCTTAACTCCATAAATTAATACTGAGAATGTCGGATTCAACACGTAAACCTGAAATTCTGAGCCTAAAAGTATCAAACTTTGCAGCCGGGCAGAGTTGATTTTTTCTTTTACACAATTTACATGAGCCCGTCTATAAGGCTGCTTATATCAGCATAACTCTATTTTAATTATTTTCGAATGGATTAAAGCCAAGGGTATATATCATATAATCAATTAAAACTGAGCTGTCCTTCTGAACTTCCCATATTTCGAAATACGAACCATAATAGGCTTTTGGTTTATTAGATAGTTTCGAACTTTGTGCCATCGCCCATTTACCCCGTTCATACACTCTGTTCCCGCATACCCAAAAGTCCTCAATTGCTGCATTGAAAGAGTGTAAAACAACTTTATCCATAACGTTTTTATCGAAGCCATTTTTAATTTCTTTCTTGCCTTTTACTGCCGGTCCAAGCGGCGGTACAATTATTGCATCTTCAGTAAAATACTTAAGCTGAGTATCATAATCGTTTTCTAAAACAGCTTTATTAATTATTTGCGTTATCTTCTCAATTTTATTTTTTATTTCTTCGTCATCGCCAATGACGACAACATTATTTTTCGCAGGTTTAATACTTTTCGTGTCATTACAACTTGCTAAGGTAATTGAAAGAAAGAATGAACAAAGCAGGACAATTTTTAATTTCGACTTCATTTAATACCTCTCTTCTTATGGACTCACTTTTTTAATTGGTTAATTCATTTGAGAATCAGAATACAGGTAGAATTGAATAATATTATTTGATGGATTGAAACTGTCAGTTTTCGCTATCAGGAGGCTGAATTCAATTTGTAAATTAATTAGATCAGGCCTGAATTCAGGCTTAATGATGCGCCAATCGAAATGGTCAAAGATAGCGTTATTGTTATGCTGAATAAATTTTTTAACTATCTGTATCATAAGTAATTACCTGCATTGTAAATTAAATATTACTCAGCATATTAACAAATCTTGGTGTAACATACATGAATTAACAATTGACTTTTACGAAAAACAAAGGACTGATGGTTGTTCGAAAAATTCATTATTAACTAAGGTCTATTAACCCGGCATATCTTAAATATCGGTAAAATGATTCGGAAATCTCGAAGAATGAAAAATATTACCGGCTCAAAGCGGGAAATTTATCGGGGGATTCTGACCGGAAACTTCGGCGGTAATTACTAAAAGTGAAATTAAAAGAGTAAATAATATTTGTCTCATTTTAACTCCATAACGTATCTTGTAAAAATACTAAAATAGGGGAGGTTATTTCGATCTGAAGGATTAGGATTTTTGTTCTATAAGTTTTTAACAGTAGTCAGCTTCAAATATTCAGGGCAGGGATTGAAATCGTTATCTCTTTTTATTACAGTGTGTTTAAGTAGTTCATTTTTCGCTGAACAAATACAGCACATCTTTTTATTTGTTTTTTGCAGAATTAAGACGTACTAACTTTTCCCAATTTATCAAACCGTCATCATTACAAAACTCATTTGCGAACTCTTTCGTAAATTTATTAATCATTTGTGAATATGAAATAACAAAAGCATCGTTTTTTTCCTTTGCCTTATGTCCCAAAGGTTCGATAATTTCAATGTAAAGAGATTTTTTCCCGGAAATGAATTCCCAAAATTCTTGGCCACAATACTTAAAATAATCCCCTTTATCTGGCTGGTTATCCCTACCATAACAACATCCGTTTACAGCGACAGTATGTAGGTTTGAATTGCTGGTTCTCAGGGTTTTTTTCGCTGTTTTAAAATCAGAAATCATTTTTGAGATTTGCGAGCTATTTCCCCAATTTGGGCCAGATTTTATATTCACTATATATCGGATTCCATCTTTATCAAACTCAAGATCAATTCCGAGTATTCCAGATTTTTTGCCATTGTAAACTTTCTCATTGATAAAAATAGCCAGCCCTTCCAGCCAATCTCCAAATATACCTTCTTCACTAGATGAAATATGAGCATCAATAATTCCACGTATAATACTTTCAGCAGTAAGTACATATTTGGCTTTGAACAAATATGGGTTCTTTCTTTTCAGTACTTTAGTAAGTTTGAGACAATCAAGGCTCTGAATTCTTTTTTCATGAAATGTAGCGATATTTTCTTCAACGTAGTTTATAACGTCGTTAAGATTTAGATTTTCCATACTTCATTTTTCTTTTTTCTAAAATATAAAGTTCTACTGGTTCACTTTTATTTTTTACCATTTGATAGTATTCGGGAACAATATCAATTCCTATTGAATTTCGTTTCATTTTTGATGCAACTTGAAGTGTTGTTCCCGATCCCATGAACGGATCCAATACCGTATCGTTTTCTTGAGTAAAAAGTTTGATGAACCACTCAGGTAATTCTTGAGGAAAAGCAGCGCTATGATTTTTATTATTGCACTCTGTTGCCAAATGAAGCACATTCGTTGGATATGCCATGTCACGATCCAACCAGTTGGATATGTTTTTCCCAAATCCACTTCCAACCTTTGAATTATCTCTGACTTTGTCTGTAGCAGAGAGACTTTTCAGTCTGCTCTTAGCCCAAGTTCCCATTGGGACCATAACTTGTTCTTGATACATATTAAACTTTTTACTTTTGTTAAATTGGAGTAACCTTTCCCAAGAATCGCGAAACCTGTTAGGCCATTTTCCAGGATATGAATTCTTTTTATGCCAGATAAATTCCTCAGTCCATAACCAACCCTGTTTTCGCATTGCCAAAATTAATTCCATGACATAAGTACTACGTTCGCCATCTACAACTTTTTCTTTTATATTTAGGATAAAAGTTCCGGTTGGTTTCAATACTCGTAATAGTTCCAGTGATATTGGTAAAAACCACTCAACATACTTATTGGGGTGAATACCACCGTAAGTTTTTTTTCTTTGATCTGCGTAAGGTGGTGAAGTAACTATCAAGTCAACTGAATTATCGTCAAGCGACTTAAGTTTTTCACGACTATCACCTAAATGTATATCTGTAAATATTTCCATTTTAACACTTTCTGTAAATTTATCCCGAGAAAACTATCAATGGTGGTAATGACAGAATAATACTTCTCGTTTATTACTAAATTAAAAAAACTAAATCTTAAATGTAAGTTTTCGGAAATAATTGTCCAGAAAATAAACATAATTTTCTTCATATTTTTTTGACCCGGCCAGAATCCAGTAATCAGCAAATTTTGTAAATTATATTTATTTTACTTCTATTTTTTAGTATTGAGCTTTAAAAACAAAAAAAGCCCCGCGGGATTGCGGGGCTTTTTGAAAAGTTGTGTCAGAAGGACGTTTCGGCTTTATGCCAGAATACTTGCGGGTTTACTTCACTTCCCAGGTATTGCCTGAATAGAGAAGATCCTTTAGAGTCCCTTTGCCTTTTTTTGCCTGAAAATGACTGATCTGATTCCAGACGCCTTCGTCATAAGTCGGCTTAAGTTTCCTGCGGAAAACACCGACAGGAGTTGGAAGATCGGGATTATCGGTCATATGTGCAAGCATAAAAGCTCTTATCGGATTACTGTCCTCTTCGTCATGAACGAGAACATCGTTTATTGAGTTATCGCCTTCATTGATATTAATAACTTTTAATTCGAATCCATCGAGTTTGATGCCCTTATCGCGGTGAACTCCGAAAATCAACGGCTTACCATGCTCAAGCTGCAGCACATACTCAGGTTTTGTCTCTTTATTCGTCAGCAATTCGAAAGCGCCATCGTTAAAGATATTGCAGTTCTGGAATATTTCGATAAAAGCAGTACCTTTATGGGCTGCTGCTTTTCTGATCATTTCCTGCATATGTTTCGGGTCGCGGTCTAAGCTGCGTGCAACAAAAGTAGCTTCTGCGCCGAGAGCCAGTGAAACGGGATTAAACGGATAATCAACGCTTCCGAAAGGAGTGCTTTTTGTGACTTTACCTTTTTCGGAAGTAGGGGAATACTGACCTTTTGTAAGTCCATAGATCCTGTTATTGAACATAAGAATTTTCAGGTCCATGTTTTTACGGCAGGTATGAATGAAGTGGTTCCCGCCGATACTCATAAGGTCGCCATCGCCTGTAGCAACCCAGACTGAAAGCTCAGGGTGAGCAGATTTCAGACCGCCTGCGATAGCCGGAGCCCTTCCGTGAATTCCGTGGAATCCGAAAGTATCCATATAATAAGGGAATCTGCTTGAGCAGCCGATTCCGGAGACCCAGACTATATTTTCCTTTTTAATTCCGATATCCGGAAAAGTGCGCTGAACCTGAGCGAGGATCGAATAATCGCCGCAGCCCGGACACCATCTCACATCCTGACCGGATGAGAAATCCTTGGCGGTTAACTTAACCTGAAGTTCCTGTGTATCTATAGTTTTATTTTCCATTGTTGCCTCCGAGTATTTCGGCTATTTTATTCTGAACTTCAACCGATTTGAACGGGAGTCCTTTCACTTTGCTCAATTTAATAACGTCAATAAGATATTCGCTTCGGAGAATATAAGCCAACTGACCCATATTCAATTCGGGAACGAGAACCTGTTTAAAGGATTTAATAATTTTTCCAAGATTCGCCGGAAGCGGATTGAGGTGTTTTATATGAATCTGGGATACTTTCATTCCAGCCTTACGCGATCTGTTCACAGCCTCGGTAATTGCGCCGTACGTGCCGCCCCAGCCGATAACGAGGAGGTCGCCTTCGGGGTCGCCGTTGATCTGGAGATCGGGAACATCCTGCTGAACTTTCTGAACTTTTTCGGCTCTGAGAGTTACCATTCTGTGATGGTTTTCCGGATCGTAACTTACGTTTCCGGTAACATCTTCTTTTTCAAGTCCGCCGATGCGGTGTTCAAGTCCCTTTGTTCCGGGAACTGCCCAAGGACGGGAGAGGTTTTTATCCCTTTCATAAGGATAGAAACCTTCTTTTTCAGTCCTGAAATTAACTTTTATCTCAGGCAGATCATTTTCTTCGGGGAGTTTCCAGGGTTCAGAACCGTTGGCGATATAACCATCGGTGAGGAGGATAACCGGAGTCATATATTTTAGAGCTATCTGACAAGCTTCGAAAGCCATATAGAAACAATCACTCGGAGTAGAGGCGGCAAGAACAACAACCGGGGATTCGCCGTTACGTCCGTAAAGAGACTGCATCAGATCAGCCTGTTCGGTTTTTGTCGGCAAACCTGTACTTGGTCCGCCCCTCTGTACGTTAATAATAACGACAGGTAATTCTGTCATGACTGCAAGTCCGGTTGCTTCTGTTTTCAGAGCAAGACCAGGACCTGAAGTCGTTGAGATAGCAAGCGCACCGCCATAAGCAGCGCCAATAGCCGAAGCCATTCCCGCTATTTCATCTTCAGCCTGGAATGTAACCACGCCGTAATTTTTGTAGCGGCTGAGATAATGCAGAATATCGGAAGCCGGGGTTATCGGGTATGTCCCGAGGAAAAGATCAAGTCCGCTTTTTAATGAAGCTGCTAAAACTCCGAGAGCCGAAGCCTCGTTACCGGAAATATTTTTGTACGTTCCTTTAGGAAGAGCGGCAGGTTTTACGATATAACGGGCAGAGAATAACTGAGTTGCGTCTCCGTAATAGTAACCGGCTTTCAGAACTTTCAGGTTTGCATCTGCAATATCGGGGCTGTTTTTAAATTTTGTCTGGATCCATTCAATTGTTGGTTCGATCGGGCGATTAAACAGCCAGTACATTAATCCGAGCGCAAAAAAGTTTTTACTTCTTGTAACTTCTTTAATGCTGAGCGGACTTCCTTCCAAAGCGTTGGTAGTAAGCGTTGTTATCGGTATCTCAATAACTTCGAAACCGGATAATGAATCATCTTCGAGCGGATTGGTATCGTAATGTGCAATCTTAAGATTTTTCGGGTCAAATGAATCAGTATTAACAATAATCATTGCACCGGGTCTAAGATCTTTCAGATTTATTTTTAATGCTGCGGGATTCATAGCAACAAGCACGTCCGGGTTATCGCCGGGAGTGTGGATATCGCTTGATGAGAAATGGAGCTGGAAGCCGCTGACGCCGTAAAGTGTTCCGGCGGGTGCGCGGATTTCAGCAGGATAATCGGGCAATGTTGCAAGATCGTTTCCGACAATAGCAGTGGTGTCACTGAATTGTGAACCGGTGAGCTGCATACCGTCGCCGGAATCCCCGGCAAAACGGACTGTCACTTCGCTCAGGCTTTGTATCTCTTTTTCTTTGATTTCAGCCATTTGTTTTGAACTCTGTTTTTAATGAAAAGTATATTAAGTTAAATTAATTATCAAAATTTATGCCATCAATTTACTGCTTTCATAAGTTTTAGAAATTCTTCGGCATTTAAAAACCCGGTTATTCTGGATATTTCTTTGCCATTAGAATCAATAAGTATTACAGTAGGAACCCCTCTGATCTCAAATTTCTTCCGGACTTCTTCCGAAGCGTCCGAAGTGCTTTTTGTAAGATCGACTTTCATCGGGACGAAATCTCTGGAAAGCTCAATCACGCGGGGATCGGAAAAAGTCATTGCATCAAGTTCCTTACAGGGAATACACCAGTCGGCATAAAAATCCAGCATAATTTTCTCATTGGAAGCAATTGCATTCTCGTATTTTGAAAAACTGAAGCTTTCCCATTCCGGGGATTTCTTTTCTGTGGGAATAATAAAATAAACTGAAACAGCAAGAATAATAACTGAGAAAACGATTTTGAATATCCGGAATCCCTTCACATTATTTGCGAGCTTATCGAAGAAAAGCAGGTAGAGTGCTGCTCCGGCAGCATATACGGGCAGCAGGTACTCACTGAACGGCTTCGGAAGAAGGGGCAGAATGAAATACACAGCCATCCCGACAAGAATAAATCCGAATATATGCTTGACTGCATCCATCCAGAAACCGGCTCTCGGCAGTTTTTTGATCTTACCCGAAAAAAGGGCAAGGAATAAATAAGGCGTTCCCAATCCGAGAGCGAGGAAGAAGAACATCATAAAGCCGTAAAAAGGGTCGGCTTTGGCTGCTACATAAGTAACCAGTCCCAGAACAAAAGGTCCGATACAGGGGGCTGCGACAATTCCCATTGTGAGACCCATAAAAAGAGCGCCTGCAACTCCGGAACGGGCGCCGCCGGCTTTCATTACCCATGCATCGGGCATTTTAATATCATATAGCCCAAACATACTAAGTGCGAGTACCAACAGTACCAGAGCCACAAAAATTATTACGAGAGGATTCTGAAGCAAGGCTCCGAAAACGGCTCCGCTTAGAGAAGTAACCACACCTATTATAGAATAAGTAACCGAAATACCGAGAACATAGAAGACACCCAGCATAAAAAGTCTGCCTGTGCTTCCTTCACTCTGACCGCCGAAGTACCCGACAGTTATAGGAATAAGGGGATAGACACAAGGTGTTAGGTTCAGTGCAAGACCGCCTAAGAATACAAAAAGAAGACTGAGTATAAGTCCGCTTTCCTCAAGCTTTTTTGCAAGCGAATCGCCTTCAGATTCCTGCGGTGCAGCCGTATATTCAATATTTAAATCCGCAAAAATATCCTGGTTTATCTCAGAAACAGAGTTCGTTTTCGACACAATTTCAACGCGGAGTGTGTCCTGAATATCCACAGGCGGCATACAGCTTGCATCGTTACACGCCTGATATGTGAGTGTGAAGGGGACTTCTTTTAATCCTTCCGCCGCTGCCGCATCAACTTTAATTATTGCTGTAAGGAATATCTCACCTTCAAAAACTGTTACAGGTTGATCAGAGAATGCGAACTTCAGTTCTTTGAAGGGAGGGAAATTAATTTTATTCATTGAGAGACCGGCATTTTGAAGCGCTGCCTGATCAAAAGTCAGTTGTGTCCCGATGAGGAATTCATCTTTCGGATTTTCTGAATTTATATGCCAGCCTTCTTCGATATTAAGCCTGACGGCAAGTTTCATTTCGCTGCCGGGATGTGCCGCAGAAAATGAAGTATAAGTTGTAAGATCAACAAGATCGGTTCTGCCAAACTGTGCCGGGATATTTATATAAGTGAAAATGGCAGTTAACAAGATCATTCTGAAAAATTTTGTCATAACTTTTCCTTTAATAATTTCTGTTCCATCGTTGAACAATCGGAAATCTTCTTCCGTAACCGAAAGCTTTAGTGCTGACCCTTAGCACCGGGGCAGCCTGTTTCCGCTTGAATTCATTCCTGTCAACCAGATTAAGGATTTTTTTTGTCGTTACCGGGTCACCATTCTGCCCGGCAATAAAAAGGAACTCTTTATAATCTTCGAGATAAAGTTTTAATATATTATCGAGAACTTCGTAAGGAGGAAGCGAATCCTGATCAGTTTGGTTTTCCCTTAGTTCTGCCGAAGGCGCTTTTGTTAAAATTGACTGCGGGATAATTTCCTTATCCCGGTTCAGATATTCACAAATCCGGTAAATATCCGTCTTATAAACATCGCCGATAACCGCAAGCGCTCCGCACATATCACCATAGAGAGTCGCATACCCTGTCGAAATTTCCGACTTATTACCCGTGGTACAGAGCAGATAACCGAATTTATTAGCAATAGACATCAGGTATAGTCCCCTGATCCTGGACTGCATATTTTCTTCAGTAACATCTTCGGGCTTGCCGGCAAATGTTTCCTGCAAAACTTCCTTAACTTTCTCAAATACAGGTTGAATCGGAATTACATTATGTTTGATGCCAAGATTTTCGATTAGTTGCATGGAATCATCAATACTTCCTGCACTGCTGAACTCAGAAGGCATAAGCACCACGTGAGTGTTTTCAGCGCCGAAAGCCTTTACGGCAATATATGTGACGAGAGCCGAATCGATACCGCCGCTTAAACCCACAAGCGCTTTGGTGAATCCCGATTTTATTCCGTATTCCTTTAAGCCATAAATCAGAGCGTGAAGCACTTCAGCTTCAAAAAAATCTTCAATAGGACCTTCAAAAGCCGGAGGCTGGCTGGTATCATAAATGAAATAATCCTCAGAATAAACCTTACCAAGTTTATTCAGATTTCCGCTGCTATCGAAACACATACTTGCACCGTCGAAGATCAGATCGGTCTGAGCGCCGGCGCAGCAGGCATAAATAAGGGGCAGATTATCGGTTTTGGTAAGAACGGAAAGCATTTGCCGGCGTTCTTCCCTTTTGCCGTATGCATAAGGGCTGGCTGAGATATTTATAAGGAGTGAAGCGCCTTTATCGACAAGTCTTTGGACAGGATCCTGCATATATCTGCGTTTATTCCAGTAGTCGGCATCGTTCCAGATATCCTCACAGATAGAAATGCCTAATTTCTCGCCCCTGAAATCTTTAACGTAAACATCTTTCGCAGGTTCGAAATAGCGCACTTCATCGAAAACATCGTAATTCGGGAGCAGGGTTTTATTCTGGACAAAACGGATTGAACCGCCATAGCATAGAAGAGCAGAATTATAAATGCCGCTTCCCACATTATCGTATTCTTCAGTAATTGATCCGAAAATTAATCCGGTAGAGCCTGTTTTTAAGGCTATTTCTTCTGCAGCAACCGCAACAGCTTTTCTGAACTCTTCTTTTTCTATGAGATCCTGCGGAGGATATCCGCATAAAACTAATTCCGGGCATATGACGAGATCGGCATCATCACCAACCCCGCGAAGATAATTCTCTAATATTTTTTTCTTATTACCTTCGATATCCCCGATTATCGGATTTATCTGGGCAACAGCAATTTTCATCTGATTCAAAATTTATTCAATCAATTAAATTAATTATGTTTTTTTTCTTATCCAATACACTCATTTATGATTGCCGAGACTACCCGGTTTAATAAAATAACTTATTTATTTGTGCTGACTTAATATTATGGAAATATTTTGGGCGCACGTTTAATAATTATCGGATTACCGGGGTTTTACCTTAATAAGTAAGTTCGAAAATAATTTTCATGATTTTAAGTATAAGGTTCAAATATAACGGTCATAATGTTTTCAGATTATCAGCAGCAATAATCTTTCGGCTCTCAGCGTTTTTTGTCCCGATGATTATTTGGTGGATTATAAGTAAACCGGCTTCGTGAGGTTTGTCCGGAGCTGCAAAGATTAACAATAAAGAGCTAAAGGAAAGAGTGAAAAAAATTAACGACAGAGATAACAGGGTGATACAATAAGGGTTTTGCAGCGATTTTTTATACTTTTTTTATATGCTGATTTTCACTTTGAAAGAAATATTATTATTCCATTTCGATTCATTTTCTTAAATTTCTCGTATTATTTACAGAATACAAAAAGTGATCAATGAAAAAAGCATTCCTTTCAATTATTGTTTTGATTACATTAATTAATATTATTAATGCTCAGGATAGGATAATTTTCGAGAAGCAGTACATACCCAAACCCGATACTGTATTAATATATTCTCCTGCGAAGGCAAATCCTGAAAAACCTCTGCCGCTGTTATATCTGCTTCACGGGTATTCCGGAGATTACGGTCACTGGAGCAGGATGGTTGACTTGCAGACACTCGCTGATAAATACAATATTATTATAGTAACTCCGGACGGATTTTTCGATTCCTGGTATATTGATAACCTTCACAGACCTGATGTCCAGTATGAAAAACATTTCTGGACTGATCTGGAACCGGAAGTGATGAAAAGATATAATGTTGACAAAGCAAACATTTTTATTACAGGTCTTAGTATGGGCGGACACGGGGCGATGCTCTTTTTTCTCAAACATAAAGATTATTTCCGTGCCGGCGGAAGCATGAGCGGGATTCTCGATATTTCCGCATTTGCAGACCGATGGACAATTAAAGGCGCACTCGGTGATTTTGCCTCGAATAAGGAATCCTGGTACAAAAACAGCGCGGTTAACCTCGTAAAAAATATTACCGGCACTGATAAACAATTGTTAATAGATTGCGGAACAGAAGATTTTGCCTATGATGTGAATCTCGCTTTTGCGGCCGAATGCAGGAAAAACGGCGTTAAGGCGACATTTATTTCCCGTCCCGGCAAACATGACCAGACTTTCTGGAAGAGATCAGTAATTTACAACCTCGAATTTTTTAAAGAAATTATGAATACAGGAAATTAAATGAATATTGTTAAGCCCCGTAAATTAGAGAAAGGCGATGTCATAGGAATAATTGCACCTGCTTCCGCTCCCGCTGATTTTTCGAGAGTCGGAAAAGCGGCAGCATATTTTGAATCATTTGGCTACAGAGTAAAAGTAGGAAAAAATGCATCTAAAAAACGGGGGTATCTGGCAGGTACAGATGATGAACGACTGGATGACCTCCATTCAATGTTTTCTGATAAAGATGTGAAGGCAATCATCTGTGCGAGGGGAGGATATGGTTCAGGCAGACTTCTGAGGCGAATTGATTACGATCTGATCGGGAATAATCCTAAAATCTTTATCGGATACAGTGATATAACAGCTTTACAGCTCGCAATGTTTTCGAAAACGGGATTGGTAACCTTTGCCGGTCCGATGGCAGCCGTTGATTTTTATGATGAAGTTGATAGTTACGCCGAGCAAAAATTCTGGGGAATGATCACCGAGCCGAAATCCCTCGGGCTTTTGCAAAACAAAGAGAAAAGCTACTCCATCACCAGAGCCGCTGATTTCAGCGGAATACTGACCGGCGGCAATATGGCGCTGTTTTGTTCGCTGATAGGCACTGAATACATGCCGGCAATAAAAAATCCTGTTCTTTTGCTCGAGGATGTCGGGGAAGTTCCTTATAAAATCGATCGTTTTTTGTATCAGCTTGAATACTCAGGAATTCTGGACAGCATATACGCTTTGATTTTAGGTGATTTTTCGGACTGCAGCGAAAAAGATTCGGAGAAACCCTCGCTTTCCCTCAATGAAGTCCTGGATGATTATCTTTCAAGATTCAAATTCCCGGTAATAAGTGATTTAGATCACGGGCATATTAAGGCGAATCATATAATTCCCTGGGGAATCGGTGTAAAATTTGATTTTTCAACCGGGGAGATATGCTTCAGCGAAGCGGCTGTGCATTGATTTTATGGACTTTCTGTCGAAAATTATCAGCAGAATCAGATATCTTGTCCGTTATTTTTTATTTAAAATAAATTTTTATTGGTTATTTCAATAAAACTAATTATTTTGTTATAATTGATAGTGATTATTCGTTTTTTACTTGATATTGATACACCTTAAGGAGAATTAAATTTTCGAAATAAATAGTTTTTTCACCTCAATCAATTCATTCATAAACCAAACAAAGGAGAGTTCTATGAAGAAATTCTTCACCTTTGCTTTGCTGTTTGTTCTTTCTGTCACCATATTAAATGCACAGAACAAGAATACAGGTAAAGCAGTTCCCCAAAAACACGTGACCGATAAAGGTCTCATTGTTAAAACAAACAATGATATTGACCCTAAGGGTACAGCACGTGAACTCAACGGAACCACAGAAGCTATGTGGGACCTGCTGGTAAACTTTGACGCACAAACACCGTCAGGGCTTGTCAGTCATGCAGGCTCAGAAACAGATGGTCAGTATTACTACACTGCCATTTGGGCCAGTGCTAACCTCAATAAATATGACATGAGCGGAAACTTTATCGAAACCTTCACCATTCCTGGTGTTACCGGTATCCGCGATATGGCATATGACGGTACATATTTTTATGGCGGCGCTGCAAGCACTAAGATATATGTAATGGACTTTGACAATAAAACACTTGTCAGCACCATTACAACTACCGCTTCTGTCCGCGCTATCGCTTATGACAGCGACTCAGACGCTTTCTGGGTAAATAACTGGTCAGATGATATAAAATTAGTCAGCCGTACTGGTGCAATTATTGCCAGCTTCCCTGTTCCTTCTGCTACTTTCAGTCAGTATGGAATGGCATATGACAACCAGACTGATGGCGGTCCTTATATCTGGTCATTTACAGGAACTTCTTCAGGACTTGGCTGCCAGATTGAGCAGATTTCTTTAGCTAACAATCAGCTTACCGGTGTTATGCACAGTGTAAGCGGCGACCTCGGCGCTCAGTATATCGCAGGCGGTCTATGGTTTTCAACTGATGTAGTTCCCGGCGTTGCAGTTGTCGGCGGCTGCGCTCAGGGTGAACCAAATCATGTTTTCGGTTATGAAATCCAGGTTCTCCAGACCTTCAGCAACGACGTAGGTGTCAAAGCCGCTGTTACCCCGGTTTCGGGTTTTGACCTCGGAATGGAAGACGTTAAAGTTGTTGTTAAAAATTATGGCGATAACTCAGTTTCAGGCTTCCCTGTTTCCTACACAGTGAACGGCGGAACACCAGTTGTTGAAAATCTGACCGGAACTCTTGAAGCCGGCGCAGAAGTTGAATATACCTTCCAGACCAAAGCTGATTTATCAGGTTATGGAGCTTATGATTTTGTTGCTTCAACAAATTTAACCGGTGATCCGAATGCTGCAAATAATTCAAAATCATGGTCAGTTGTAAATGATCCTACTCCTTCACAGGTTACTGTTTACCCACAGAGTGTTAATTATTGGACCGGTACAACAGACGGAGTTGCATTTACACAGACAAGCGCAGTTAATGCGGTTAACTTAGAGCATGGATGGATGAGCTTCGATGTAAGCGCTCTTCCTGCCGGCGCTCAGGTAAACTGGGTTGAATTCCACGGATATGTAAATGCAGCAAACTGGCCATATTGGAGTGCCACTCCTCTGACAGCCGATCCGTTGACTTCAGATCCGGCATCTGTTTATAATGAAATTGATGCTAATGCTCTGTCAGCAACCGCATATCTTTATCAGAATGAATCCAGCACATTTGCACCAGGCTGGCATACATATATGCTCGGAAACGGCATTGAAGGTGATATTGCTACAGCCGCTTCCACAGATCAGAAATTTGATATGGGTATCGCAACACGCGACCAGTCAGTTACTTATTACATCAAATTCGACGGATGGAATGAAACAAACGTTCCTTATCTCGTAATTGATTATAATGCACCACTTGCTAATGATGCAGCAGCAATTCAGATAATGTTGCCTGCAATGGTTCAGCCTGGACAGGTTGTTCCGAAAGCTATCGTTCAGAATATGAGCGGCGCAGCACTTTCATTCAATGCTACACTCACCATTTCTGATGGTTATTCAGCTACTATGCCTGTTTCAAATCTTGGCGCAGGACAGCAGACTGAAGTTACATTCGATACCTGGGATGCCCAGTTAGGCGGATGGACTGCTGAATTATGCGTTGATGCAGCCGGCGACCCTGTTCCTGGCAACAACTGCATTTCCAAAAACGTTGGTGTTGCAAATATTACAACAGCTTATGGTTATATAGCTTATGAGCCGGTTACCTTATTTGAAGGTTCAGGTTCATTTACACTTCAGGATCCCGGAACCCTCAACCCAATGGTTGCCACAACCACAGATGCATTCATCTCCTGCGGCGCATGGGCTAATGGAACCTGGTATGGTTATTCATATTTTGATGGCACAGTAGGCGGAAGCCTTTACACAATCGATCCTGTTTCGGGTGCTTTCACACTGGTTGGTTCTTCATTCCAGAACATCAATGGTATGAGCTATGATAACACAACCGGCACAATGTATGCAGTAAATTCAACAAATCTTTTAACAGTTGATCTCGCCACAGGCGCCTTAACTGATTTAGGTTTATTGAATTCAGCAGCAGTATTTATCAACCTGGCTTGTAATGCTGCAGGCGATCTTTATACAGTTGATATCGTTACCGATCTTCTTTACAAAATCGACAAAAACGCAGTTACTGCAACTTCAGTTGGTTCAATCGGATTCGACGCTTCTTATGCACAGGACGCTGAATTTGACCTTGCAACCAATACTCTTTATCTCGCAGCTTATAACGTTGCCACAGGCGGCGAATTGAGAACCTGCGATGTTAATACCGGTGCTACAACTTTAGTTGGAGATTTCCAGGATTATTCAGAAATCTGCGGTTTTGCTATCCCTGGTGAAGCAGGTCCGGTTACCGGATTTATGGCTTCTGTCAACGTCAGCGACGCTGCCGGTGAAAAAGCCGGAAACACAATTGTATTCGGAACCCATCCTGATGGTACCGATGGTCTTGACCTCGAATTAGGTGAACTCGAACTTCCACCAGCACCACCGGCAGGAGTTTTTGATGTTAGATTTAATCTTCCTGTAACTCCTCCGGTCGCATCTCTTAAGGACATGAGAAGTGACGCAGTTGAAGAAGCTACATGGACAATGACATTCCAGCCTGGTTCAGCCGGATACCCGATTAATCTTAGCTGGAACCCGGATGACCTTCCTGAAGGTTCATTTATGCTCCAGGATGCTTTTGGCGGGCTTTTCCTTAATATTGATATGAAATCCACCGATATGGCATCTGTTACAAATACAGCTATCACAAGCCTCAAAATAGTTTACACCCAGGCAATGACTGTTAACTTCGATGTTGCAGCAGGATGGAATATGGTTTCATGCCCGGTAGTTGTTCCTGATATGGCAGTTACTTCACTCTTCCCCTCAGCTACTTCACAGGCATTTGCATTTAATAACGGTTACACAACTGTTACCGAAATGGGACTTGGCGAAGGATACTGGCTTAAATTTGCAGGCGCTGAAAATATCGGTATGACCGGACAGACTGCTGATGATAACGCAGAAATTGATGCAGGATGGAATATGGTTGGACCTTTCCATTATGCAGTTGATGTTGCGAATATCTCAACAATCCCCGCTGGTCTTATTTCATCAGCATTCTTCGGATTTGAAAATGGTTACAATCAGCCTACAACACTCGAACCCGGTTTAGGATATTGGGTTAAAGCTTCAGGCGCAGGCGAACTCGTTTATGGTATGGCTGCAAAAGACGGCGAAAAAGGTGCTAATGAAGCAGCAATGTACGAAATCGCATTCAACGTAGTTGACGGCGTAGGCGGCACATACAATATGGCAGCAGGAATCGATCCACTTGGAACAGACGGACT